>JAEEGF011632821.1_pt1 | contig 46602 bp, 26 predicted proteins | sample 9134171 | NCBI WGS metagenome assembly JAEEGF01 (sample SAMN16246542, study PRJNA631951) | gut metagenome | biome: gut microbiome; feature: rumen; material: AP-attached | host: Bos | place: Iran: Karaj | collected 2018-10
TGAATGACTCGGGTGGTGCCCGCATTCAGGAGAGCGTTAACGCTCTGGCCGGTTATGCCGAGATCTTCCAGCGCAACATCAACGCATCTGGTGTGATTCCCCAAATCAGCGCCATTCTGGGTCCCTGTGCCGGTGGTGCCGTTTACTCCCCTGCCCTGACCGACTTCATCATCATGGCCAAGGGTATCTCCTTCATGTTCCTGACCGGTCCCAAGGTGGTTAAAACCGTTACCGGTGAGAACGTGACTCAGGAGCAACTGGGTGGTGCAGGTGTTCACGCCAGCAAGAGCGGTGTGGCACACTTCGCCGCCGAGACCGAGGAAGAGGCTATCGCCATCATCCGTCAGTTGTTGAGCTACATGCCCAGCAACAACATGGAAGAGACTCCCCGCGTGGAGTGCACCGATCCCATCGACCGCGTGGAGGATGCCCTGAACAGCATCATCCCCGAGAGCGCCAATGACCCCTACGACATGTATCAGGTGATCAGCGCCATCGTCGATAACGGTGAGTTCCTCGAGGTTCACAAGGACTTTGCCAAGAACATCATCGTTGGCTTCGCCCGCTTTAACGGTCAGGCTGTCGGCGTTGTTGCCAACCAGCCCAACTGCATGGCAGGTGTGCTCGACGTGAACGCTTCGAAGAAGGGCGGCCGCTTCGTACGCTTCTGCGACGCCTTCAACATTCCTCTGGTAACCCTCGTTGACGTGCCCGGCTTCCTGCCCGGTACCGGTCAAGAGTATAATGCCGTCATCATGAACGGCGCCAAGTTGCTCTACGCCTATGGTGAAGCAACCGTGCCCAAGGTGACCGTTACCCTGCGCAAGAGCTATGGTGGCTCGCACATCGTGATGAGCTGCAAGCAGCTGCGTGGTGACTTGAACTATGCATGGCCCAGCGCCGAGATCGCTGTGATGGGTGCTGCTGGTGCTGCCGAGATCCTGTATGCCAAGGACAGCAAGAACTTCAAGACCCAGGCCGAAGAGGCCAAGGCTGCCGGTGACGAGAAGAAGGCTAAGGAACTCGCCGAGGCTGGCAAGAAGTTCATCCAGGACAAGGAGGACGAGTACAACAACCTCTTCTGCACGCCTTACAATGCAGCCCGCTATGGCTACATCGATGACGTGATTGAGCCGAGGAACACCCGCTTCCGCGTAATCCGCGCCCTGGAGGTACTGCGCACCAAGAAGTTGACCAATCCTGCCAAGAAGCACGGTAATATCCCCCTGTAAATTAGTTTAAAGTTTAATGTTTAACGTTTAGAGTTGCTATACCCAACCCAAAACTGAAAACTGAGAACTGAGAAACTTGAAACTCAAATTTGTTATGAGTAAAAAAGCTTTGACATTATTGCTGCTGTGTGCCATCCTCGCATTGCCCACGCTGGCCCAAGGCCGTAAGAACGTGCGCATCAACGAGGTGATGGTGCAGCAGGATAGCACGGGCGGCAACGGCTGGGTCGAGTTCTATAACTCGTCCTACAGCTCCACTGCCGTCGAGCAGATGTTCATCACCACGCTGAGCCGTGAGGATATCCAGAACGTGTTCGATAAGAACAAGGGCAACAAGAAAAAGCCCAAACAGATTCTTGTTGAACTCTGTGAGGCCCAGCCTAATGACATCTACGAGATTCCCCGTGGTGACGAGCGCAACACCAAAATCGCGCCCCGCACCCACTTTGTCATGGAAGCTGATGGTGATCCCAAGTCAGGTACCTTCCACATGCCTTTCACCTTCACTTTGGGCAAGGACAATTACATCGCCCTCTATGACGTGAATGGTGACCTGGTTGATGACGTGACAATTCCCGCTTCGCTTAAACCAGGCGAGACTTATGCTATCAAGGCTGAAGGCAGTTTGCCCAGCATACTGGACGACGGCAAGACCGAATGGATTGTCAAGGACGGCAACACCATCGAGACTGCCATCACCAAGGGCAACTACAACATCCGCGAGGTGAACGAGAACATCGAGGCCTTCCACGACAAGGATCCTCATGGCTACTGGATTGCACTGCTCGCGATGTCAGTTGTGTTCAGTGCATTGGCACTGCTCTACATCTGCTTCAAGCTGTTCGGTAAGTTTGCCAGCCGCAACCTGGCCGAGAACAAGCAAACAGAGCAAGCCGCTGCTCCCGCTACCGCCCAAGCCGCCTCGGTTCCCGCTGGTGGCGACCTTGACGGCGAGAAGATGGCAGCCATCTGCTTTGCCTTGTATCAGCACTTGAATGCCCACGACCAGGAGAGCGGTGTGCTGACACTCACGCCCCGTGACGGCTCGGCCTGGGCAGGCAAGACCAACCTGATGCGCGAATTACCCGTTATCAAGAAATAATCACCTATTCAGTTGCAGGTTTTCAGTTACCAGTTGCCAGCGACCTCCGCTTTCAACTGAAAGCTGAAAACCGAGAACAAAAACTTAAAACAAAATGAAGGAATATAAATATAAGATCAACGGCAACGAATACACGGTTGCTGTCGATAACATTGAAGGCAATATTGCCCACATCCAGCTCAATGGCGTCGCTTATGACGTTGAGCTGCCCGAGCAGCCCAAGGCCGCTCCCGCCGTTAAGCGCGTCGCTGTGAGCGATGCTCCCGCTGCCGCTCCCAAGCCCGCTGCCCGCAAGGCTGCTCCCGCTGCAGCCGGTGGTCACGTGATTGAGTCGCCGCTTCCCGGTGTTATCAAGGACATCTTTGTCAAGGTGGGTCAACAGGTGAAGGCCGACGACGTGGTATGCATCCTCGAAGCCATGAAGATGGGCAACGAGATTCACGCTGGCGTTGACGGCACTGTCAAGAGCATCGAGGTATCGAAGGAGGATTCGGTACTCGAGGGTAACACAATCATGGTAATTGGCTAATTAAAGTCTTCAGTTTTAGTTATAAGTTTTCAGCGGCATCCGCATTAAGTTGAAAACTGACAACTGAAAACTGACAACTGAAAACTAAAAAGCTATGATACTGCTTGACAATTTCCTGTTTACCAAGTTGTTAGATTTCTGGCATTTCACCGGATTCTACAACTTTGATTGGACTAACCTGATCATGATTCTGGTGGGTTTGTTCTTCATCTACCTCGCCATCAAGCATGATTTTGAGCCTATGCTGCTCGTTCCCATCGGCTTCGGTATCCTGATTGGTAACATACCGTTCCAGCCCGGCAACGAGATCGGCATCTATGAGGACGGTTCAGTGCTCAACATCCTATACCAAGGTGTGCGCAACGGCTGGTATCCGCCCCTCATCTTCCTGGGCATCGGCGCGATGACCGACTTCAGCGCCCTGCTTGCCAATCCCAAGCTGATGCTTGTGGGTGCAGCTGCACAGTTTGGTATCTTCGGTGCCTACATGATTGCCCTGTTCCTGGGCTTCATGCCTGACCAGGCCGGTGCCATCGCCATCATTGGCGGTGCCGACGGTCCCACCGCTATCTTCCTGTCGTCCAAACTGGCACCGAACCTGATGGGTGCGATTGCCGTGAGTGCCTATAGTTACATGGCGCTCGTGCCGGTAATCCAGCCGCCTATCATGCGCCTGCTGACGACCGAGAAAGAGCGCAAGATGCGCATGAAACCCGCCCGCAAGGTCAGCCAGCTGGAGAAGATTATCTTCCCCATCTTCGGTCTGTTGCTCACCTGCTTTGTCGTTCCCTCGGCAATTCCTCTGCTGGGTATGCTGTTCTTCGGCAACCTGCTGCGTGAGAGTGGCGTAACCAAGCGCCTGGCACACACTGCCAGCAACGCGATGACCGACATCGTGACCATCCTGTTGGGTATGACCGTGGGTGCATCGACCCAGGCATCGCAGTTCCTGACCAAGGAGACCATCTTTATCTTCTTCCTTGGTTTCTGCGCCTTTGTCATCGCTACCTGCTCGGGTGTGCTGTTCGTGAAACTGTTCAACCTTATCCTGCCCAAGAGCAAGAGATTGAACCCGCTGATTGGCAATGCCGGTGTATCGGCTGTACCTATGGCTGCACGCATCAGCAACGACCAGGGCTTGAAGGCCGATCCCAGCAACTACCTGCTCATGCACGCCATGGGTCCCAATGTGGCCGGCGTGATTGGTTCGGCAGTAGCCGCTGGTGTCCTCCTGGGCTTCCTGGGATAAAACGACATTATTTCAATTCAATAAAAATCAGGCGACCCGAATGGGCCGCCTGATTTTATATAATAATAAGGAAATAACGGAATAAATGGAGAGGACGAATGCTTGGAGCGCCCTCTACTGATTAGTGCTTGAACATGCGGTCGATGGTGCGCTTGTCCTCGCGTTCCTTGATGGACTGGCGCTTGTCGAACTGGCGCTTGCCTCGTGCCGTAGCAATGACCAGTTTAGCCAGACCGCGCTCGTTGATGAAGAGACGCAAGGGGACAATGGCGATACCGGGCTGCTGGGTGTCGCGGGCGATGCGGCGTATTTCCTTGCGGTTGAGCAGCAGCTTGCGGTCGCGATGGGTGGTGTGGTTGTTGTAGGAACCGTAACTGTACTCGGCAATATACATGTTCTTGACCCAAATCTCACCATTGATGACCATGCAATAGGTATCGGTCAAGCCGCACTTGCCTTGACGGATGGACTTGATTTCGGTGCCCGTGAGCACAATGCCCGTAGTGAACGTCTCGATAATCTCATAGTCGAACGTTGCCTTGCGGTTCTTGATGTTGATTGTATTGTGATTATTGTTTGATGCCATAATCAGTGGTCATTACTTAATGATAAACAGGTGGTCCATGATGGTTATCAACAAGAAGGGCAAGCCCAGCAGCAAGAGCGATGAAATGAGCACAAACTTGGGCACCTTTTCCTTCCTGACATAGAGATTGTCAGTGCCACGATAAACCATCCATGGCAGATATGCCATCAGGAACAACACCGGGGTGAAATCGTCGGGTAACAGGTTTCTCAGGATGAGCAGCAGCACCATGAAGATGAGATTGTACAGGATGAAATCGCTCATACGCGCCGTCCCACCCTCGGTTTTGACCAGCTCGGGATAAAAACCGCCGAGCAGATAGACAATGATAAAGTAGGCGACAAAAAATGAGGAAACCATCACAATACCATTCAGCAACGAATAGCTGAAAGTCAAGGTGCGGTCATAAATCATTGGCACAAAGCAAGATAGAGCCAAAATAACAAGCAGTGGGACGTAAACGCTTCTCATTACTTTTCCCACAGGAATGTTAGACTCATTAATGAGTTCCCACCCGTATTTAGGGGCGGTAATCACACAGAATATGTTATGCCAGATGCTCATACTGATTTTTTGCGGGTGCAAAGATACATAATAATTTAGAAATAGAATCCTGTTAAGCCAAGAATTAAGGAAAACAAAAATCATGCCATTTTTTGGATTTCACAAAAAAATAGTAATTTTGCAATCACAGACAGTCTTTATATTCACTCTATCAATCAATTACAAGATGAAAAAATTACTATTTGCAACTGCTGCTGCCCTGCTGATGCTGGGTTCATGCAACCAACCGAGTGGCGATAACCAGAAGGCCACTGCCAGCGACACCGATAAATGCCAGGCCGCCATTGAGAACATCATGACGCGCACGAGCATCCGCCAGTTCAAGAGCCAGCCTGTTGAACAGGAAAAAATCGACATCCTGCTCAAGGCTGCCATGGCGGCTCCCACTGCCGTAAACCTGCAGCCTTGGCATTTCATCGTTATCGACGACAAGGCCACCATCGACCTGTTGTCAGGAAATCAGCCCACCAATGCACCACTGCTGATTGCCTTGTGCGGTGACACCGACAAGACCATGATGCCCGACGGAAAGACCAAACTGCCCGACTTCTGGGTTGAGGATGTGTCGGCAGCAACCGAAAACCTGCTGCTTGCCGCCCATGCCCTGGGACTGGGAGCCGTGTGGACCGGTGTCTATCCCGCCATGGAACGTACCGCCGAAGTGGCCAATGTGCTGAATTGCCCGAATAACATTGTTCCGCTGGCTGTTGTGCGCGTGGGTTACCCTGACGAATCCCCTGAGCCCAAAAACAAGTTCAAGGAGGAGAACATCAGCTACAACAAATTCGGCGGCAAGAAACAGTAAGATACACGCCCGAGCCGAGTAAACCTCACGCCAAGCCTCAAGGTTATGTTACCTTAGTGGCTTGGCGTGAGTTTTCTGTCAATTATTGCTGATAAAGGATTTCCTGCAGCAACTATTAAAAGAGGAATGTGTGGTAGAGCTCAGGCGTATAGATGCTTGACGGATTGAGGAATGCCTTGAGAATCTCGTAATAGACATAATAGAAATTCAGGAATGCAAGCCCCAGTAAGACAAGCCACTTGCGCTCACGCCACAGGTAGCAAAAAGTATATCCCATCATGATAAGGAAACAAGCTCTCATCAATTCACCGGGACGGCTCAGGTACTGCGTCGTGTTGGCAAACAGGTTGATATAAGCCATATAGACCAAGGAGAAGCGGTACAATGCCGACAAATACCTGTCCCCAGAGAACATGCGTTTGATAGCGGGATAATACCACATCATGACCAGGCAGGAAAGCAAGGGGAACATCCTCGAGGGTCCCATTACGGGACGGAATGCATATTCCAGGTCATTGGACATGAACAGGCGGTAGTAATGACCATAGCCCAGCACGTCGGCGATGTTGCCGATGGCATCAAAAATCCACTTGACCCAAATGGGGAAAGTACCCAAGAGCACACAAACCGCCATCAATACAAACGGTACCCACCGCTTCATGCTGCGCACGGGAATCAATGGCACCAAGTAAAGCGGAAGGAAGAAGACGCACATCTTGTGAATCGATATCGCCACCAGCGACAGCAGGAAATAAAGCCAGAATTTGCGACGGACGTTCAACTCGACCATCACCACGAAGAGGCATTCAACTACCGACTGCCTGACGAATCCCATCCAAAAGATATAATATGGTCCCATGAAAATGCACAACGCAATCCACGGCAGCAACACCTTGCGGTGACGCAGTGCATAGGTCAGCAGCAGAATCTGTATTGCAGCCCAAAAGGCGAAATAGATGGAGAAATGCACTCCGGCCTTGGCCATAGCATGGGTGACGAGCGCAAAGCCCGGTTCAAAATTCTCACGTGAGTATTCACCCAGCGACTGAATGCTCACGTAATAGCTGTAGTACATGTTATAGTCCCAGCTGGTCTGCCAACGCAGTGCCGAGACCACGACATAGAGCACCACAGCCACCATGATTTCCCATGACCACCAGGGCAGTTCCGCCCCACCCTGTACCATCAGTCGCTGTTCTCTATTGCAGACATGATGACCCAGCCAAGCCATCACCATGGCCATTCCAGTATAAACTATCAAGCTGAGTATCATGCTGTAATGATGCTATTTAACCAGATTCATAGTGATCTGGAGACCATAATTGCTGTTGGTCGTAGGATAGGAAGACGTCGAAGTAAGCGGCGTGTTGGTCGTATAGTCGAAGAAGGCGCCCAACGTAATGCGCTTGCTGACAACATAATTGGCATTGAACTTGATAACCATGGTGCGCGTACCGCTGGTGGGCTTCGGCGTGTCTTTCTCAATGGTGTTTGTCTCTTCTACCATTCGCCACTTGCGGAACAAGTTAGTGTTGTTCGATATCTCCACATTGAACGCGAGCTGGAGTTCATTGTTCACGTTCTGCTGCTTGTTCTTGAGTTTCAGCACCTGATTGAAATTGGCAATCTTGTACATGGCGCCCAACGAGAACTGCTTGTTGGTCGCCTCACCGAGCTGACCTGCCGACGGGTTGAGCGTCAAGGTGCGTCTATCATTGTACTGTGCATTGATTGTAATGTCGTTATACAATGTCGCCGTGATTCCAATGAAGGGAGCAAAACTCTCGCTCAACGTCACAGATGAGATATTGTAGGGGGACGACGGTATCACTTTACCATGCACCACATCCTGAGTGAAGCCAAGCCCATTACCGATAGTTACCCAATCACTGTAGGAACTGAAGGAACCCACAGAATAAATACACTGGTAAGCGTGGTTCAATTGGAAGTTCTTAAACACTTTCTGGAAGAACGGGATGCGCATGAGCCCATCATAGGAAATCTTCCAGTTGGGCAGAATGGCCTTGAAACTCGGGAACGGGCTCAGGTCAATCTTGCTAGCATTCTTTCCTGAGTAAGCGGCCAAAAATGCCGGTATCATGACATCACTACTCGACTTGTTAATCTCTCCATTCTGGATACTATAACTATTACCAACAATTCCCTTTTCACGTATGTACGAGGCATCGGGATAGGTTGTGCCGATGTAACGCTGCTGCAACCTTTCGGCAACGACAGGAATGTTGGCAATAAACTGGTCGAAGGCCGCGCTCTGATAATCATTGGTAGATTTCACACTCCTGAGAGCTGTAGCCAATGCCATATGTGTCTTAGAGTAGCTACCACCATAGATAATCTTGGGAGTATCGAACATGAACTGGATTTGGTTGTTGCGTTGGTCTTGGCGATCACATTGCAACATTATTTTCAGTCCAGCAATAGGTTCTAACTGAATGTCGGCGTGGAATTTCTTGGTCAGCGAGTAGAGCGCAGGCGAGGTTTGGGTTTTGTCACCCTTCAGCCAGCTACGGTCAAGAGCCTTCTGTATAAAGGAATCGTCAACAAAGCCAAAAGCGAAATCCAAACCAGGAGCCATCACATCATAATGTGTTGACTGGCCGAAGATATCACCAATTTCAGGAAGATACTGCGGAATCGACAATGACGTGTTGTGATTGTAAGTCACCTTAATATTGCGCACACTCATGAGCAATCGGCAAGTATACTGTGCAGCCTCGGTGAAGAAGTTCTTGGTCTCAGCCTTCTGGACCTCAGTAACAGTGAACTTGAGATTTTCCTCGCCCATTGTCGTGATTTCAACATTGTCCTTATCCTTGACCTTGTATTCAATCTTGAAGGGCTTGTCATCGATTGTCGTAGCCGACACTTTCACGTTCTTGACACCCAACTTATGGTTGATGACGATAGCCGTGTCGGGACGCAACTTGATAGTGCGGTTAAACTTCTTTGGCTTCTCTTTTTTAGCCGGTTTATTACGCTTTGAGGTCTTACTGGAGAAGCGCTCATCCACCTTCTTGAGATAAGGCACCTTACCGTAGAACTGATCCAACTTGAGGTTTCCATCAATGGTGCGATCTGTCTTGTTGGAAATAATGTTTCCCGACGACACCTCATCGATGATGGCACCACGGTCCCAGTTGTAAGTTGAAACATACTTTGCAGTAGCTGAAATCCAGCTCAAGATAGGAATCTGAGAGAAGGGTGCATTGTAGCTCACATTAAACGTCTGGTTATAGGCCCAAGGCGTACCCAATCCCTTGATTGAACTAATCACCGAGTCTCTCCACTCACGGTATTCGTCAGGGTAGAGATTCTTGTTTACCGGTCCAATGGGTTCCATGATGTGGGCCGTGGTGTTGCTGTTGAACGACATGTTCAACGACTTGGTTAAGTTCCATGTAAATGCAAACCGTCTATCCCACAGGAAATTCTTGCTGACTGAAATAGGTATCTCGATTTCAATACCAGTCTCGTTACGTGTCAACTGCTCACGGTAATTACGATTAATCGTGGTAGAGAACGAGATGTTGTTTGGCAGATAGTGAAGTTCCCAATCATGGAAGAACTTCATTTTCTTGTTCTTGTCATCGATGAAATAAGAGAACGGCTTGAACGGCTTGACATAGGGTGTCCAGCTGTACTGCATACTGCCACCATAGTAAACAGTGTTCTCATATTCATTCTCGGGGTCATTAATGTGATCCTTGTTGTAGGTGTAGCCGAATGTGAAGTTAGCGGGATCCCATGGCATGGGATTCTTCATCGTCTGAACGCCAAACTTGAGTCCCGAAATGGAGAAGCTCTCAGTCGTATGGTGGGTGACAGCATATTCACGGATACTGTCTTTCTGTGCCTTGGTCTCACAGATGTCAACGGCGTCTTTGAGCCTTACATCCTGATCCAAGGGATTGTATTTGGGCGTTGTATTCTCGTTGCGGTAGAAGTAATAAAGCGGTGCAGTGAGTTTTGCCTTCTCGGGGACAAAGCGTCCCAAATCGGAATGAACTGCAATGTCGTACATGCTGTAATTGTCCATACGGCGCATCGACAGGCTCTGGGTTACCGTACCAAATCCCTCGGTTTCCCTGTGGAAATTCATGTCCACCTGTGCAATGTCACTCATGCTAAGCTTCATCGTAGCCTTAGCTGCCCAACCGCCATCGGAGTCAAAGTCGGTCACACGCAATTCATCGACCCAAACGACGCAACTCTTGGTCGAAGGTGAGTTGTTACGCACACCGATGAGAATCACACGCACCTTGCTGAGCGAGGGATTACCCATCACATAAACCTTGTTGTTAGGATGGTCATCGTCCACGTCTTGATAGCGTATCGCATAGCCAATACCCGAAATGCCAGCCATCTTGTCGGCATTGCGATGTTTCTTGGCATTGACGAGCACGTTCAGGTCGATATCGAGCATATTCTCATCGGGCCATACTTTTAGTCGGTCGGTACTACTGTTAGTGCTATAACGTCCCGGCTGGGTAACGGTCAATGGAATCTCATACTCGTAGTAGTTATTCTTCACATCGGAACCGATTCGCACAAAGAGTGAAACGTCACCATTGCGCAGGTTAGTCACATTGTCGATGGTAGCCTCGTTGTGGACAAACATCTGCAAGCGCTTGTAGGTGCGCAAGTCCAAATCGGTGTTACGGTACACACCGCGTGCATCACCAGCATCCAGGTTATCAACCGTGAGTTGCATGGACTGCTCGTTGAGCTGGGTAATCTGGGACTGGCCACTGTCAATGATACGTGAAACGCCGGGAGGCAGGACGTAGTTAACCGGTTCACGCGAAGCGTTCTCCTCGATATTCACCGTGTTGATGCTGATGCTACCGTTGGCAGGATGGTCACCACGCATATTCAGGTTAAACTTGTAATTGCGCCACTCGCCACGCACCAGTTCCAGGGCAGCGAAGCGCAAGTGGGTAGTAGCTTTAAAACCTGTCATGAACATGCGCATGAAACGGATGGTGGAGAAGTCCTGGATAGAACCCACCTTCTTCTGATAGTTTGCCAGGGGAATGGTAAACTGGTACCAAGTAGCCACCTGGGTTTCACCATTACGGGTGTGAACTTTGGCCACCTGCTTATCGGTGATATAATTCATACCCACATTCATCGAGTCAGGATGAATCGCTACACGATACTGGAAATAGCGTTCATACTCGTTAAGGGTATTGTCCTGGTTGATATCCTCGACATCGGGCGTGGAGCGGGATGTCTGGTACTGTCCGTCAGCAGCATCACTTTGGGACAACGAGTTACCCTCAGTGCCATTGTAATGCTTGTAACGCTCAATAATGGTACTACGTTGCGAGTCATAATAACTGTTACGGTAGAAGGCATAGTTGTCACCTGCCGGGTCTCTGCGCGGCGAGAACGGGTTCTCGTTCCAGTCGTTCCAAATGCTTTCTGACACTTTATGTCGCAAGTCCTCCAAGTATTTTTTATAGGCATCAAAGCTCTCCTCCTCGTCGTTGGGCAAGCCATCAAGTCCCACATCCTGATTGACGCGAGAACCGTTGGTGTTGTCGAAAGCATAGGTTAATGACGTCTGTGACGATACCCTACCCCAAACCGTATTGGTAGTATTGTTAGCATTGATAGAATCGCGGTTGGCAGGCAGACCATTCTCATAGCTCTTGAGACCATCCTTCAGGATATCCTCACTCACCTCACCCAAGTTGAAGTACAACGAGCCACCATCCCTGTTGCCCAATTCATCGTCCATGAACGGGTCAAGCATCCAGAACTGGATATACTCAATGTTGGACTGCTCGAAGTTGGTGTTATCCATCTTGCGCATGATACCGCCCCAACGTCTCTCGGGATAAAGCAGATATCCTTTATCGTCAATATCGGTAGCATCCAGGTTGTACGGGCCACGCTCATTCGGGTAGAACGACAGGTTAAGCGTCTGGATTACCGAGGACTCACCATAGTTGAGCTCACGTCCAGGGAACACCTCACTGAATGCCACTTCTCGTGCATAGGGATAGGACAAAGCATCCAAATCGCTCTTAATGTAGCCAGGAGCGTAAGATGAATTGCGCTGAGTGAACAAGCGGTCCACCGTGTACCACGAAAGCAGAGCACGGTTCTTGCCATAAGTCACATCTTTGTTTAAAGACGCCTCGGGGAACAATGCACCCGACGACGGGTCATAAGGCGTCGAGGCCAGGGCCCAAGAGTATGGCGTGCGAATATCAACACCCGACTGGGTGGACTCAAAGTCATCGATATAGGAACTACCGGAATTAGAGCCACGCTTGGCCTGATGCGGCACCAACTGGGCGAATTCGCCCGTGAAACTGATACTTGAAGGAGCCACCGCATTGACGGTCGGAATCTTATTGAGCAGATTGGTGAGCCACATGAACTGTCCGTTGTAGGACATATTCACGCCCCAAATCGTGTTGTTGACCAATTCGCTACCGATTGCCACCTTGTCGCCGATGGCTTTCTCGCCATAGTGCATGACGGTACCACCGACGTGGAAAGCTTTGCTGAAAGCATAGTCAAGATCCAGGCCAAGCAATGACTTGCGCTGCATGCTGAAAGTGGACTGGTTCTCAAGATCGACAGTAATGGGTGCACGTGAGTCGATGATACTCTGGTTGGTGATGGTAACGGTACCCATTGTATAATCAACCGTATAGTCTTGGTTCTCGGTCAACACCTCGGCACCGGCTTTAACGACCACCGAACCACGCGCCACATTGGTGGCGTTAAGTTTAATCACACTGCCTGAACTGGACTGATATTCACCAACGAGGACAAACTTATTCTTGTCACTGAACTGCTGGGCGACAGTGAGTGTTGAGTCATAAAGCTCGGTGTAGATATAATTCTTGGCGATGGCATCGTCCTCAAACTTGGAACGCAGGTGTTCACCGAATGGCTCTGCAACGGGGAAAATAATTTTTCCCTTTCTAGGCTGAATAGTGAATCCCTCCAAATAGTCAAATTTACCATCAATGTTGCTTTGCTGGTTTTCATCCAAGCGGTCGAGGTTGAGGACCTGCAGCAGAGGAGTTTCCTTGATTTTGCCTGCAGGAATATAAGTCAACTCATTACCAGTTGTATCGCTCAAGTACTTAATATTGAGCTTGAAGTTGCTCCTCTGAATATCATAAGCGTCGAGGGAATAGACGTTCTTCATTGCCAAGTCCCACATCGGGAAATAAGGCGAAGAAGTGGTACCCTTCAACATCTTGACATAGAGCGACTGGTCGGATGAAGTGATGTCACCCGAGAACTCACCCACCTGATAAGTTTCTCCACCATAGGTGTACTCATAGGCCACAGCCAGGATTTCATCGCTTGACAACGCCGTGTTGAGCATGATGTATCCCAAGCTGGCATTCAGCGTATAATCAGCAGATGAAAGCAATCGTGCGCTCTCGAGTTTCTCATAGTCCTTACCACCATCAAAATCATAATTGTTCTTCAAGGGTTCCAGAGCTGCGGTAGCATCTTTCATGTATCGTGCCCCAGGATAGGACTCCTTAATCTCACTCAACAGGTTATTGGAATTGTTGGACGGCATAAATGCTCCCGTCCCTTTCCAGTGAGGATTGCAGATGTTGCGTTCATCGCCCTCGCCCACATCCATAAACGCCATGAGGTTGCGGGACTCGTTGTAGTTTCTGTTTTTATTGGTGACCCACACCTCGATGCGGGTGATGTGCATACCCGATGACACCAGCGGCAGTTTTGAGCACCAGGCGTCATAATTTTCACGGAAGAAATGAGAGAGGAAGAAGTTGCGGTTCTGGTCATACTTGTCGGCAGTGATATAGAACTCGTTGGTTTGAGAACCGCCCTTGGTATTCACCGACTGGGATTGACTGTTCTGTTGCGAAACGATTGCCGTAGCCGTCAGTTTACCGAACTGTAACTTGGTTTTCACACCGAACAAGGCGGCACTACCTCGAATCAACGACGAGCCTGTCGTCAAGCTCACGTTACCAGCCTCGATATTCTTGATGATTTCGTCCTCTTTGCCCTCATAAGCGAGTTTGAGATTCTCTCGGTCGAAACTAAAGGTTGCGCCCGTGTTGTAAGTCATGTTGAAGCGCATCTTATCACCCACGGTGGCATTAATAGTGGCCTGGATTGTCTGTTCAAAATCAAAGTAAGTCTTACGACGCTGGGAAAGTGACAGAGCAGGGTTATCGGTAAAATTGCTCTTCACACCCATCTTGACAATAACCGAACCCGTCGTTTTCAACTGTACACCGCCAGGACCGAACACCGACTCAGCCGCTCCAAGGCCGAACTGCATATCCATGAAGTTGAACGGGTCTTTCTCCTGGCTCTGTGCGCTCTCGGCATTCTTCTGCCGGTAATACTCCATCATTGAGCGCCTGAAGTCCATATTACTGTACTCATCGGGCGACATGATGTAAGGGGTAACAATATCCTTGTCCCCTAAACGTGTATGAATCACATAACAACCAGTCTCGGGGTCGAACTCGACCTCGGAACTGATGTTGGAAGGCGTTTTCAAGTCGGCAGCATACTCACCCTTGTCGCTCACATCGTCATAACTCTTAGGAATGGTGGGCTTGACATCGAAGTGGAGATCAATGGGCGGTGTTTTCTGCTGGTTTAATGACGGACGTGTGTCAGGAGGCGGAGGAGGCGGAGGCAATGTGCTGGTCACATATTGCGCCAGCAATAAATTATTACCCGCCCACAGGCCAATGAGGGCGCCAATAATGATTAAAAATATTTTTTTTCTTCTCAGCATGAACAGTCACTAATCAATAAACTGCGCGTCGGTTCATCGTTCAATGTTTGTCACATCATTTTGAGTGCCTGCTTGATAGCAGCTTCGACACTCAGCCCGGGATTGCTGGAAAACAGCGATTTAAGTGCCTTTTGTGATGCTTGTTGGGAAAAACCCAACATGACAAGAGCAGCAAGTGCTTCGTCAAAGACTTCTCCGGCGGCTTGATTTGTTTGTATTAATAACGTATCACCTGTGGGTTTTATTTTATCTTTGAGGTCAACTATTATTCTTTGTGCTGTTTTTCCGCCCACACCCTTCACCGCCTTGAACATGGCGACATTGTTACCGGTAATGGCTTGTGAAAACTCGTCGACCGTCATCGACGACAACACCATGCGCGCAATATTGGGTCCAACGCCTGAAACCGAGATGAGCAGGAGAAAGGCCTCACGCTCGCGCTTGGTGGCAAATCCGAATAGTGTATGCGCATCTTCACGAATCACCTCATAGGCATACAGCATTGCCATATCCTGCCCCACCTTGGTCAAAGCGTCATAGGTGTTCAGTGAGATATTCAACATATAGCCGATGCCGTGGTTATCGAGTACGACATAGGCAGGATTGAGTTCGGCAATAGCGCCTTTAATGTAATCTATCATCTTACTTATTGATTATCAATTGAATAACAGCATTTAAGTCGGACAGGGAAATTTCTAAGTCCTTATTCACGTCGGCCCGCATCATCGTGCCTGCATCAAATCTGGTTGAACCAGCCTGAATGACCTCGACAATGCGCATGATGTCAGCCACAGTGACCTCTCCATCGTCATTCACGTCGCCCGGCAACAGCGTTTGACTAGCCACATGATTCACAGCAGCCCAGGCATCCAGTTTTCCATTGCCCCAGCGAGGCGCGTTATCATCGTTAATAAAGTCGTCCCTCATAGAGGTTGCCTGCAGCACTTGCCGCACATCGGCAGCCGTCAAGGTCTTGTTGACCTGGAGCATCAATGCTATCGTTCCCGTCACCACAGGTGCAGACATTGAGGTGCCCATGTTGGCATAGTAAGGATACTCTATACCATCTACTACAGCAGGAGTGAGCCAATTTTCCCTACTGGATTTCTCATCATATCGATTGGCCGAAGACAGCACCACGAATCCCGGTGCACAGACATCGGGACGAAGTTTACCGCATTCATCAGGCCCGAATGAGGAAAAGGATGCGATTTGTCCAGGATGACATTGGGGGTACGAGATTATACCTTCTTGCCAGTTCTCAAAAGTGTCGTGAGAGCAATAAGCCCCAACGGATATGACAGCGTCGGTTGTAGCCAAGTCACTGATGGAGCCGCTATTGGAGCCTCCAGCCATTCCTTCAAACCCATAGGTATAAAAGTATGTCTTTCTGGTACTCCATCCAGCCAGATCAACATACTCGTCAGCCATATACTGCAGACCCAGCAGATAATCCGTTACCAACGCCTTGGCATCGAACATCCAGTATGAATTGTACCTGTAACCGACAATCTCTTCACCTGAAGTTGAGAACTGGGGTTCTTGAGCATTGGCGAACTGGATTTCACCCTCAAAAAAAGTGGCAAAGGCAGGATTGTCACCACTGGACAATGTGTACACGCTATCCTCAGGCAACATTCCCATCACTGGAGAGGCATATAGCTGTTCACCTGTATTGCGATGGATGATGATTAGCCGTGAGCGGTGCACCTGACTACCGTTACTCCACATGCTCACATAACCCTGATGCCGGCTACCCGAGCCTCGGCGCAGCAATGTGGTCACCGTGTCGGCGGGTCCAGCGATTGAACTGTGGAAACAGATGGGATATTCACCATCATTGCCGGCTGAAACCACACAGATGCGGCCTGGTCCAGAAAGTCGTTCAAAAACGCGGCATTGGGGTGATGTGCCATCGTTCGGTCCGCTATTGGTGCCAAGGCTCATATTGATGACGCAAGGCTTCCCCACCCTGCGGGCATAGTCAAAGATGTAGTTTACAGAATTTACAACGTTGACATCGGTGAGGGAATCGCCCGGAATTCCACAGGCCACAATATCGGCCTCGGGTGCCATTCCTGACCAGGCATTACCCATATAGCTGCCGGCAGCAGTTCCCGTCGTGTGGGTGCCATGTGAGGAGAGCGTGTTATCGGTCGTGAGTGTCGCTATCTGCGATGGTGTTTCATAGCAACTGCCAGGCAACGTGAAGCCGTCTATAACGGGACTAGTACCACTATAATCACAAGGGAGATACACCGCTTTGATACGATTCTGCCCATTGTCATCCTTAAAATTGATGTGGTTATAGTCAATACCCGTATCAATCATGCCGACAATCACGCCACGCCCCTTGAGAGGGACCACCTGACCTACAGCCTCATGCACCCAATCGACATGGGACAACTGTGAAGCCATGTCGTTGCAGAAATGCAGCGGTTGCGCCAGGGAAACACCGTTCACGCAATTCAGCCCCGAAACCTCATCAAGCGAAGCCACCGGGATGCCGGCACTCACCACGCCACCAAACACACCATTGACTTCAACGCCATGCTGTTGCAATTGCTGAACAGCCGACTGGTCAGTTATCGTGATAAAAGCCTGAATGCGCTCCATTCCGTTTTGTGGCATCTTGTGTCGGGCAGGAGCATGCAGATAACGCGAATATAAAACTTTGGATGGAGCACTCAACGACCCGTCAGCCCATCCCACAAGGGAAACGAGCAGAAGAACAAGAGACAATATCAGTCTATCGAGTCTCACCACAAGCGGCGTATCAGTTATTCAAAATCAAGCTAAGGATAGTGTTGACGTCACTGATGCTGATTTCGCCATCATGGTTCACGTCGGCACGTCGCATCGTCGCGTCATCAAAATGACCACCCAGAATAATCGAGATGACAATATTCATGTCATTGATGGTGATTTCACCGTCATGGTCCACGTCACCCTTCAACTCATCGGCACTGAGGACGTAACGCATGCCAGCATAGATGTCGAGTTTACCATAACCCCAGCGTTGTCGGTCACCATGGATAACGGGTGAATCCTTGTAACTGGAGTATTTGAGCACTTCACGCACATTGGCAGTACTCAGATTGGGGTTGGCCTGCATCCACAAGGCAATAGCTCCAGTCACTACAGGAGCCGACATCGACGTGCCCAAGTCAGGACAATAAGGATACTCCTCTCCGTCGACAAATGCCGGAGTCTGCCAATAAGCCAAGTTGGGCGCTTCGGTGTCAAAACGATTGGCTGAAGAAATGACAACACTACCGGGGGCACAAACATCAGGACGGTTAATACCGTTCTCGTCAGGGCCATAGGAAGAATAATATGAAATTTCAACAGGAGTACTCCTTGGACGGAAGTAGATAGTACCATCACGCAGCGGAACAGTCTGCCTAGTGTTATAAGAGCCGACCGAGATAATGCTATCGCAAGTCGCCAAATCGTTAATGGAGCCGTTAGGGGTGCCTTTAGCCGCCCAAGAAAAACCGTAATTATTGAAATAGGCATACTGTGAAGTCCAGACGGCCAAATCGGTAGTCAGGGGTGAGTAATACTGGACTCCCAACACATAGTTGGAAGAACGGGTTCTCATATTCAATTCACACAAGGAACTGGGACGGCCGTTGAACTCAATCACACCCTGAACCGTAACCGAGCCGACACAGTATTTTGCCAGATCGGGGTCATCATCGGTCGTGAACACATCATACACACCCGACAGGGTGGCACCCAAAGCACGCGAACGATAGAGAATGGCACCCGTGCGACTATTCGCAACAATGAAACGAGTGTTAAAAGGTTTGTCCTTATTGCTCCAAGCATTCACATAGCCGGAATACTCATTGCCGCCACCATAACCTCTCAACAGGGTCACCACAGTATCTTCCTTGCTCTTAATGCTACTGTGCACGCTCACGGGTTCACTGCCGTCATTACCAGCCGAGACAACAAACACACGTCCGGGACCGGAATACTGATTGAACACACGGCACAAGTAAGACGAGCCGTCATGGGCACCCACATTACTGCCCAGACTGATGTTGATGACACAAGGCTTGCCCATGCGACTGGCATAGTCATTGATGTAGCTGATGCAGTTGGCAACACGCACATCGGTCAGGTCACCCTCCGGCATGCCACATAGCACAAGGTCGGCATCAGGAGCGATACCATACCACCCATTGCCACGGTAACTGCCCGCAGCAATGCCTGCAGTCTGTGTACCATGGGTAGTATTGCGGTCATCTGTCGTCAGCGACATAATCTGTGACGGGGTCTCGTAGCAACTACCAGGCAAGAGGCGGTGATTGACCACCGGTTGGGAACCCGTTTTGTCGAGCGGCATATACACCGCCTTCACGCGGGTATTGCCGTTCTCGTCACACAGGTTGATGTGGTTGAAGTCAAAACCGCAGTCAATGACCCCGACAATGACACCCTGACCAGTATAAGCCTGAGGCAAGGTAGCCCCCGAATGCACATTGCCGACACGTGAGAAGTACCTGACGCTGTCACTGCAAGTCAAGAGGGTCAAAGCCTTAGAGACGTGGTCCACACCAGGTATAGCCTTAACGGTCTGAATCGAAACATCATCCCTGATTTGAACCGTATAGAATCCGTCATACTTTGCCGTAATGACAACTCCAGCAGCTTCAAGCATATAATCCTTGAGTTCACTATTCACATCGATGAATGCCTCATAGTACCCACCACCCGCTGAGGGCGTAGCGGTAGACACAATAGAACTCATCAAGGCAATTGCCACAAACAAAAAAAACAATCTTTTCATTATAGTTATACCATACTTAAATCACATTTCAAGCTACAAAAGTAATACTTTTTTTCACAGCAATTTACACATTATTTAAAAAAAAGCGCCATGGCGATGCCGCATTCCATCACCGGCAATTCGACTAGCATCAGACAGTCTATGCAAAAAACAGGAAGACGAGCCTTTACAGACCCGTCTTCAGTGATTATTACGATTGGAATAATTGCTTATTTCAAGCTCTCGACATACTTGCGCAGTGATTCATTATCAGGATCATACTTAAGCCATTTCTGGTAGTAGTCCTTTGCAGTTGCCTTGTCGCCCTTGGTGAAGTAGTAAGTTGCCAGATAGTTGTAGGCATACTTGTAGTAGCGAGCATAGTCGGCGGGGTTGTCCTTCTTATCCAGGATGGAGAGCAGTTCATTGTAAGCAGCCAGAGCAGCGCCATTGTTGGTGTCTCCCTCACGGAACTTGGCAATCTTAGCCTTCTGGTTAACAATCTGTACATTTTCGGGAACCAGCTTGTCAACCTCGTCGATGTACTTCTGTGACTTAGCTACAGCATCAGCCTTGGTAGCCTCATCGATGTCCGGAGTGCTGGCAACGCCCAGATAGTAGTTCGACAGCGTGAAGAGGTCATTCGACTTGTTATTGCCAGTGTCAACAAGACGCTGATAGTACTCGGCAGCCTTCACAAAGTTCTCGGCATCGGCATAGCTGTCACCCATGAAGCGAATCAAGTCAGCATTGTTGGGGTTGAGCTCAATCGCCTTCTCATAGGCAGAGATAGCCTCCTCGGGAATACCGGCATTCTGCAGTGCCTGACCGTAGTCAGTGTAGTCACGCACCTCGTAGTTTGAACCCTGGGGAACCGCATTGGCAAAGAACGCACGTCCTGCTTCCACGGCCTCGGCCCACTTCTCAAGCTGTACCAGGTTGTACAACTGCATGCGCTTCATATAGAACACCTTGCTGTCGGTGGGATTCAGCTTGTTCACCAGGCTGGTGGCAAGATTGAGAGATTCCTGATACTTCTCACCGAAGAAGAGCAGCTGTACATAGCGCACCTCATCCTGAGCGAAGTGGTTGGGATTCTTGATATACTTGCCATACTGCTCGGCAGCTTTTGCACCCAGGTTGTCGGCATAGTACTTCTCGGCGAGTTCACGCTGAACGAGGGCCGAGTTGGGCACCTTAGCCTGCAACTCCTCGAGACGCTCGATAGCCATTTCGGGATTCACATTGAAGTAGGTGTTAGCATACTTCACATAGGCCTCAATGTTGTTGGGATCCTTGTCGAATGCCAGCTCATAGATACCTGCTGCGTTACCCCAGTCCTTCTTGTCAGCCTTGGTGTCGGCCTCAAAGATATAGCTGTCGGGATCATCGGGATTCCACTTGCGTGCATTCTTGATGCATTTCTCGATATCCTTGGCATAGGTTACAGGATTTGCATCGTAGAAAGCGCGAGCGATTTCCATCTCCAGTTTTGAGTTTTTCTTGGTCATCTTGCGTGCTTTCTCGACCAGAGCCTTAGCGTCACCGCCATTCTTGAGAGCGATGGCTGCCTGACCCACGTAGTTGTAGGGGTTCATGGCGTTGGCTGCGATACCTTTCTCAAAGTTAGCGGCTGCCTCGGCTACCTTACCCTGGTGCAGAGCAATCTGACCCAGATAGTAGAAGGCTTCGGCCTTGTCGGTGCTGGCTGAATTCAAGTTACGCTCCAGCAACTCCTTGGCATTGTCAAGTTTGTCAACCTTGTAGTACTCAATACCGTCTTTGTAACCCTGTGCGTTCGCTACCAGGGAGGCTCCCATCAAGAAGAGGGATGCAAAAAAGAATTTCCGTTTCATTGTAGTAACAATTTAATGTTAATATTTATTAGTTCGTTTTGTTTGATTATTCGTTTTGCAAATTCCGTGCCAATCTTAGTTTTAAGTTGCCGGTTTTCTGATTTTCTCTTAATGAGCTAGTCACAGACCAGAAAAACTTATTGGACAACCTCTACGGTTCTGACAGGCTCGGCAGCAGGCAGGATACCCGTCTGCAGGATTATCTTCTGCCCAATTGCTCCAGTCAGGAAGGTAAAGAAACCGTGGTCGAGCATACCGTTGTAGGATGCATCGATAGCCCAGATAGTGCGAACCAGAGGGTATTCACCGCTGCTGATATATGCCTGATAGGGTTTCACGGCATGCAACTGATCATCATTGCGCACCGGCATCACCTTGATACGGTCGGTGAAGTCAATGAGAGTCACCTCGTTCTTGGTCTTGAGTTCCTCATATTTATCAGCAATAGGAATCTCGGCCGACTTGAGGTCACTGGTAATCCAGCTCACACCGATGAATCCAATCACATTTTTATACTTTTCTACAGCTTCAAAAACATCAGAACTGGTGCCACGGGCATAAACATTGGGACCAAACTTACCACCATTAAGGAATTTCTCCTTCATGTAATGTACCACTCCTGTTCCAGAGCCGTCAAACATCACCTTGATGGTATCATTCTTAAGCTTGGTAGGGTAAACTTCTCCCCAGCGTTTCACCTTGCCAGTGAAAATGTCGCGCAAGTCCTCCATCGACAGGTCGTCGATATCGTTCTGCTTGTTGACGATAACGGCTATGGCATCGACGGCGATCATCTTGGTACGGTAACCACGGCCAAGCTTCTTCAGGCTCTTCTTCTGCTCCGGGGTCAAGTCATGGGAGATGATAATGAGGTCCACCTTGTTACGGAACAGCGAATCGAGGGCATCATGCTCATTGATATACTCGGGCATAATGCTTGCCTCGGGGTACTGGTATTCAAACACAGCGATTTCCTGCTCGAGTACGCTCTGAAACGACTCGTCACACATAATTTTGGCAATGCCGCGAGTGCTGGTGCTCTTGGGCATCTTGTTGCCACAGGATGTGAGCACTGCCAGCATTGCTGCCAGCATCAGCATTATTATATCACTTCTTCTCATCATCATTGTCTTTCTGCTTGATAAAATCGTTATAGGTTCCATATTGTTCTTCATCTTCCTGCTTATCATAGGTGCGCATTCCATAGGTATGCGTACCCGTTATTTCCCGATAGCCACGGAAGATGCCATAGGCCGCAAACACCACAACAAAGAACCAGCGCACTGCGGTCCAAGTAGGTGTTGCGCTCCAATTAAAGAAATTGGAAGCAAAGAGCGCAGCCATTCCAAGATACACCAAAACCATGAAGAAGCCAAACGCCATCTTCACGATTTGAACAAAGCCTATTTGTTGTTTACTCATATTATTACCGAAGAATAGAAATCGATTCTGCCGTTAGACTGATTATTACAGAATAGGTTTATAACTATCAAACGACAAAATTAACATTTTCTCCCGATTTATGGTGTTAAATTAATAAAAAAAGTTTCTAGTATTTTGATTCGCCAAGATTTGGGGCACCAACAACAGCAATAACCACGCCTGAACTAGCATAGAATCACCGATGGCATGCAAAGACAAAACGGTATAAAAAAGTGATTATACCGAAAAAAAGTTGCACATTTAAAATATATAGATTAACTTTGCATCACCTTAAATCAAACTTTTATTCATACTATTTTTTCCTAGGGCACCTTCGTTGTGAAACGAAGTGCTTTTTATTTTAGCAATGACATAGCTGTTGGCCCAAAACCCTGCGGGGCTAATGCTAATTACACGAATTGGACCAATTTAATGCGAATTTTTAATATTTTTTTCGTGAAATTGGCTTCGCCAAGCTAAAGGTTCGCATAAAAAATCTTTCAGGGTCAGTTCCCATGTCGTTTCCTTTATTTTTGTATAGTCCCTAGTTTCTAGTTTATGTGTGTGTAAAAGGAATAGGCTTCAGGAAGCAGATACCTCCTAAAGCCTAAAACAAAATCTAAAGCCTAAAAATCAATAGTTGCGGGCGAAGATGACGCGACGCTTGCTGGGCTTGCCGGTGTAGATGCACTTGCCCTCTTCCTCGACAGCATCCAGAGGGATGCAACGGATTGTCGCTTTGGTCTCTTCCTTAATCTTTTCTTCGGTCTCGGTGGTACCGTCCCAATGGGCTAGGATGAAACCGCCCTTCTCAATCTGCTCCTTGAACTCGTCCCAGGTGTCTACCTTATAGGTCATGCGCTCACGCTGGTTCAGAGCCTTGGTGTAGATGTTCTGCTGGATTTCCTCGAGCAGTTCCTTAACGCGGTTCTCGATGCCAGCAAGTTGCTCGTTGTCTTTCTCAAGAGTATCGCGACGCATCACCTCGACGGTACCGTTCTCGATATCGCGGGCACCGAGCACAAGGCGCACGGGCACGCCCTTGAGTTCGTAATCGGCAAACTTGAAGCCGGGACGCTTGTTGTCGGCATTGTCATACTTCACCGAGATGCCCATGCCGCGCAGGTTGGCAACGATGGGTTCCACAACCTTGTTGATTTGGTCGAGCTGGTCGTCGGTCTTGTAAACGGGCACGATGACCACCTGGATGGGAGCCAGATGCGGAGGTAATACCAGACCGTTGTCGTCGCTGTGCGTCATGATGAGGGCACCCATCAGGCGCGTGGATACGCCCCACGATGTAGCCCAAACGTCCTGCAACTTGTTCTCCTTGTCGATGAACTTCACGTCAAAGGCCTTGGCAAAGTTCTGTCCCAAGAAGTGGCTGGTACCCGACTGCAGCGCCTTGCCATCCTGCATCATGGCTTCGATGGTGTAGGTCTCGAGAGCGCCAGCAAAGCGCTCGTTGGCGGTCTTGATACCCTTGATGACGGGCACTGCCATGTATTTCTCGGCAAACTCGGCATACACGTTCAACATCTCGATGGCCTTAGCCTCTGCTTCCTCCTTGGTGGCGTGGGCGGTGTGTCCCTCTTGCCACAGGAACTCGGCGGTGCGCAGGAACATGCGGGTGCGCATTTCCCAACGGAAGACGTTAGCCCACTGGTTGATGAGCAGGGGCAGGTCACGATAGCTGTTAATCCAGTTGCGGTAGGTGTTCCAGATGATGGTCTCGCTGGTGGGACGGATAATGAGTTCCTCCTCCAAACGAGCGGCGGGGTCAACGACGACGCCCTTGCCGTTAGGGTCATTCTTCAGGCGGTAATGGGTGACGACGGCGCACTCCTTGGCAAAGCCTTCCACATGGCTGGCCTCGCGGCTCAGGAACGACTTGGGAATGAGCAAGGGGAAATAGGCATTCTGCACGCCCGTAGCCTTGAACATATCATCGAGCGAGCGCTGCATCTTCTCCCAGATGGCGTAGCCGTAAGGCTTGATGACCATACAACCGCGCACTGCCGACTGCTCAGCGAGATCGGCTTTCACAACCAGTTCATTATACCATTGAGAGTAGTTGTCGGCTCTCTTAGTTAAATCTTTAAGCTCTTTTGCCATTGTTATAAATGTGCTAAAATATAAAATATGTTATTGTTGTTTTTTTTACTTTGCTTTCTGACTCATGTTGATGCGTCCCTTCTTAGCCTGCTGCAACATGACCTGCTCGGGGACCAGATAGATTTCAAGTCGGCGGTTGGTCTTGCGGTTCTCGACAGAGTTGTTGTCCACAATCGGATAGGTGTCACCCAAAGCATAGGGCACCACATAGTCCACACTGCCGTTCTCGTCAAACCAATCATAGACGGCATTCACACGCTGCCGCGTGAGGTTGAGGGTGTACTCCTGGCTACCCGTATTGTCACTGTGCATGACCAGCAGCATCTTGTAGAAGCCTGGATTTGTCAACATGCGCAGGAAAGGCTTCAGTTGGGTTTCGCCCAACTTGGTGAGAACGGTATCATTGGGGTCAAACAGCTGACTGGCGGGTATCGTGATAACAATCACCTCGTCATCACGCATGATTTCCACATCATAGTTCGCCTTCTTGAATGCAATCGCCATGTCATACTGGAAATCCTGTACTCTGTCGGCCTGCTTCTCGTTTTTGATTTCAGGCGTTTCAAGGTTTTCATCAAGCAACAGTTCATAGATGTCGTAGTTGTCCTTGGCCATCATAGACAAAGGAACAAACATGGCAGCTATTACCATTGCAGTCAGTATAAGGTATGATACACGTTGTCGCATATATAATACAATCTGTTATTCATTCAGGTCCAACAGACCTTGTGGCAGGTCCATGACCATGAGTTTCTTGTCCAAATCAAATTCCACAATCAAGTCATCACTGGCAGGCACCATGAGTTCCGACACGTCGTCACGCGATACAATAAAGATGGCGTTCTCGGTCTGTTCATCGACATCAGTGATGGTGCCGATGGTTGTGCCATCGGTATCGCGGATTTCAAAGCCGATGAAAAAGTCGAGAGGATAGCCGTCGGCATCCTCATCCTCGCTTTCCTGGCGATAATCCCTCTTGAGCGCAAAGATGTCATGATTGACAAGACGTGACACCTCCTGCTCGCTACAGATGCCATCGATGGTCAACAATACTGTCTCGCTGGACTTGGGACGACACGAGTTGACAAAGAACGGCACAAATATACCGTCCATCTCACTCACCAGGCACGACAGTTGCCTCAACACATCGATATCCACCTCGACCGTAGCCGAGATTTCACCGGTGACACCGTGTGGCTTGTTGTAATGTCCGATTAATATGAGTTCCTCTCGCGTTATCATTTTTCAGTTTTCAGATGGGGCTTATTTCTTTTTCTTCTTTTTGCCAGTTGGTTGTGCCGGTTTCACAATCTGGTACTCATGCAGGTGATGGGTTGCCGGGTCAAGACGGATGGCACCGTGGCTGTAGCGTTCCAGGTCCTTGAAGATTTTAGCATCCTCCACATCCTCGTTGTTGATTTGGAAGATGAGTTTCTTCATGTGGTTGGCAAGCAGCATTACCAGGGCATCACGTTCCTCGCCTTCAGGGTACTCGGCAGCACGAGCAATCATGCGCTCGATGTTCTTGCCGTAATGGCGATAAATAATCGGTTCCAGCTCATAGCGGATGGGGTCGGGTTTTGTGTCCAGATTCTCCTCCTTGATGATGTCGTCAAAGGGGAAGTCAATATCCAACTGGAATCCGCTCATAATCATCAGGTGGTCCCACAGTTTGTGACGATAGTCGGTTTCGGCCCTTAATTGGGGAAACATGTTGGCCATGTTCTGCACAATGGTGAACGCGCAACGAGTGCGCTCGTCACGATCCTCGATTGTCAAGCAGTGATCCACCATCTGCTGCACATTGCGGCCATACTCTGGCATCACCAGTTTCTTGAGTTGTGAATTATAGGTCAGCATAATTTGCAAAGATAATACATTTTTTTGACTGCGAGAAATCAGTTCTCGCAACTATTGAGGCCGAGAATGGGATTCTTGGGCTTTGTCGCCTGGAATTCCTTCAGATAGAGCGGCGTGCTATAAGCTACATCGATAAAACTGTTCTCACGCCACGCTTTCTCGGCGAGGGCCATCATATCGACCGCCACCGGCTTAATGCCCTCGACGAAAGTCGCACCGCCACGCGTCAATACTTGACGGGCCTTGTCACTGCCATTGCCCATAAACACGAGATGATATCCCTGCTCAAACAATGCCTCAAACGAGTGCTCGTCGAGAATCATCGCCTGAGGTTCCAAGACAGCCTCAAGTGCAGGACTGTAGGCAGCGGTATAGACCTCCATGCGGCGAGCGTCAATCATGGGAACATAGAGCACCTTATCCTCATCTATGAAATGATTGAACATCGTGCTCACCGTCAACAGTTGCAGGGTGTTCACCCCGATGAGCGGCACCTGCAGCCCGAAGGCAAGCCCCTTGGCTTCGCTCAGACCGATGCGCAGTCCCGTATATGAACCCGGGCCAATGCTAACTGCAACGGCATCAATAGCCAAATCACGCGAACGGGCATAGTCCAACATCTCCTTTACATACTGGCTCAACAGCGTGGCATGAGTCTGGCCCTCGTAGTTCTCACGGTGGTCCAGCACCTGCCCCTCGCCGGTCAAAGCCACCGAGCAGACATCGGTCGAAGTCTCTATATTGAGGATTGTTGCCATCTCCTTAGGTTATAGACATTATATCTAAAAAACGTGCAAAGGTACTCAAAATTGTTGAATTAGCCTCAAAAAGCAGCCATAAGCCATCGATTTTTCTATAAAAAGCCTCACAACAAACCAATTGGTGCGGCTTGCTGATAAAGCCACACCAATTAGGCATTCAAATCATCACTTAAAGATGACGGGAAAAAGCGCTGTTACAAGGCAAGCCTCAGGCCCAAGTGGACTCCTGTCTCATTCAGTGCACCATACACGCGGGACGAATTGCGGCACTGGTCAGCCGGAGTGTACCAGCTGCCACTGCGAATCACCTTATCGGTGCCCGTTGCCGGGCCTTGCGGATTGGTCTGTGCTTCAGCCGGATAATCACCGTAAAAGTCGGCACACCACTCGTAGTTGTTGCCGCACATATCGTAAATACCCAACTCGTTGGGCAGCTTCTGTGCCACACGGCGGCCATAAGAATAGCAGGCATTGTCAAAATACCAGGCGACAGCATCGATATCGTCACTGCCGGCGTAAATGTACCCCCGGCTCTTGTTTCCGCCACGGGCGGCGAACTCCCATTCGGCCTCGGTGGGCAGACGGAACGAAAGACCAGTCATAGCATTCAACTTGGTGATGAAAGTCATGCAGTCATTCCAGCTCACGTTGCTCACTGGCAACTCGACGCCACGCACACTGCTGGGATTAGTGCCCATCACAGCTTTCCAGAGGCCTTGGGTCACTTCGGTCTTGCCAATGTAGTAAGTGGACAGGGTTACACGATGCACAGGGAACTCATTGGAATAGGCCCCGTCGGCTTGCTCATCGGTGGCGCCCATGTCAAATGAGCCACCTTCGACCTTGACCATCCTGAATGTCACGTCACCCACGGTAAATGCCTCACCAGCGGTATCCTCTTGCCCGGCACCAGACAGCAGCAGATCGACCATACTGCTGACGTCAGCAATATCTGTCATGCCATCATTGTTCACGTCACCGATGCGTCCTCCGGGAGAACCTGCGAGCAACAGGTCAATCAGATTGCTGAGATCCGAAATATCGATGGCATTGTCGCCATTCACATCAGTGTAGTCGCGGTCCAAACCCAGAATCGCATATTGGCGGGTCGAGTAATTATTGCCGTTGGGGGTCAACGCCGACAATTGCCAATAGGTGTCATTACTACCACCCCACCCCCAATTGATATGGAACATGGAGTTACGGTACCCGTCGAGTACAAACGCATGGCCCGCGCTGTTACCATCAGAGCCCATAAAGATGACAGGGCGACCTGCCGCCAGTTCATCATACATCATCTGGTCCCAGTCGGCATCATTGGACGTATCGCGCATGTAGGTCATCGCCGAATTGCTGTAACCGAAGTAATAGTTCATGGCAAAGGGAATCACCTGAAATGTGGCATTGCTGACCTGGGTGCCGTAGTCCATCTCTACCGACTGACCGCAATAGCGCATCAGCTGTGCCACGGCATAGGCCTGGTCAGACGTATAGCTGTAATAATAACGGGGTAACATTTTGTCCCAATCAAACGCCACAGGAGGCAAGGCGGGCAGATTGATGCCCTTTTTTGACGTATAGGCAGGAATGCCTAGGCACTCCACTTGCGGATAGCGATGATAATACATCACCTGGGCCATGGCAGTCGCTACACATCCCGTGAAGGTCGGGTAATTGCCCACCTTGGGACATTGGCCATTGTAGGGCTGCTCCTGATCCCAAGCCGTCGTGAGCATCGGGGCGATTTCGCTTAAGGGAGCATCGCGACGGGGCGCACTAGTGGCACCCTTGATAGCGGGATGCGCCTGCAGGTATTCAATCTGTGAGCTGTAACCATCGAGCCATGAACGCATATTGCAAGGCATGGCATCGGTGTCAAAGCTACCGCTCTCGCTGTAACCGAGCACCTGAACGGCGCGGTCATCGGCAGATACCATCACCCATCCGCCATGGTTTTCATCGGCGAACACATAATAGACAGGCTTGTCCTGCTGTGATGACGAGAAACGTGTGTGCGACAACGTCAGGTCGGTAGCAGCACCATTATTTAATCTTTTTCCATCGTAACGGTTTGACAGAAACTCACTCGCGATGACACGGGCCTGGTCGGCATCAAGGACATCGGCTTGCACGTTTAGTGCGCCGCTGATGGCCATTACAACCACAGCGGACAGAAACATCCGGTTTTTCAGCATGTTTGGTTTTAAGTTTATAGTTTTTGGTTTTCAGTTGTCAGTCTTCAGTTGTCAGTTTTCAGCGGCATCCGCAAACGCTGACAACTGGCAACTCAATTATCATAATGCGGCTATGAGGGCGTCCACGTCCTCGGGGCGTGTGGCCCAACTGGTGACGAAACGGCAGTTCATCAAGTCACCGACGGGGAACCACTGCTCAAAGACAAAGTCCTTTTCCAGGCGTTTAATCGTCTCAGCATCCAAGAGGACAAACTGCTGGTTGGTGGGCGAGTCGCTATACATCTTGTATCCTTTAGCCACAAAAGCATCACGCAGGCGCATCGCCTGTTCCACCGCATGACGGGCGATCTTGAAGTAGAGCCCGTCCTGCATCAGCGTATCGAACTGGATACCCAGCAGACGGCCTTTTGCCAGCAGAGCGCCATGTTGCTTGACGATGGTAAAGAAATGAGCCGGAGCGGGAGCATTCGGATTGGGGAAGACAACCGCCTCGCCGAAATAGGCTCCGCACTTGGTGCCACCCAGATAGAAGACATCACACAAGTCTGCCAGCTGCTGCAAGGTGATGTCACAACCCTCAGCCATCAGGCCGTAACCCAAACGGGCACCGTCGATGAACAGCGGCAGGTTGTAGTGACGGCAGATGTCGCTGATAGCCTGCAGTTCCTCGAGGGTGTAAATCGTACCCATCTCGGTGGCAAAAGTGATATAGACCATGCCTGGGAATACCATGTGGTCGTAAGTCGGGTCGGCATAAAAGTCATGCAACCAGTTGCCCAGCTCGGCGACGTCCATCTTGCCGTCATGGGAAGGCAAGGTGAGCACCTTGTGGCCGCAAAACTCTATAGCGCCCGACTCGTGGACGTTGATGTGACCCGTCTCGACCGACAGCACGCCCTCATAGGACTGCAGCATCGCGTCAATGACCGTAGCGTTGGTCTGGGTACCGCCCACCAGGAAGAAAACGTCGGCATCGGGCTTGCCGCAAGCGGTGCGGATTTTCTCCTTGGCTGCATTGCAATACTCGTCAAGGCCGTAGCCTGTTGCGCGCTCATCGTTGGTCTCCACCAAGCGTTTGAGTATCGCCTCGTGGCAGCCATTGTTATAATCGCTCTCAAATGAAATCATTGTGTCGGATTTGATGGTTAAATAATGGCGCAAAGATAATTCAAAAAACATAAAAAAGCCGTACTTTTGTGGCATGAAAGAGAAGAAAAAGGCAATTATCTATCAGTTGATGCCCCGATGGTTCACCAACTGCAATGAGAAGTGTGTTCCCAATGGCAGCATCCGCCAGAACGGCTGCGGAAAATTCAACGAGATTGACGAGTCCAAACTGCGCTCCATCAAGTCACTTGGGGCGACCCATGTGTGGTACACCGGCATCATCGAGCATGCTACCGCCACCGATTATTCCCGCCAGGGCATCACACCCTGCAATGCCCATGTGGTGAAGGGAAAGGCCGGCTCGCCCTATGCCATCCGCGACTATTATGACGTGTGTCCCGACTTCGCCGTGAAGGTAAAGAACCGCATGGCGGAGTTTGAGGCTCTGGTAGAACGCACCCATCGCGTGGGACTCAAGGTCATCATCGACTTTGTGCCCAACCATGTAGCGCGCGAATATGAGAGTGATGCCAAGCCCGTCGGTGTCCAAGACCTGGGTGAGAATGACAACCCGATGATGTTCTTTGACCCGAAAAACAACTTCTTCTATATCACAGGGCAGGAATTTGCGCCCGTTGGAGTAGATTTGGGCTCGGGAGAAAAGGCCTACCGCGAGTATCCCGCACGAGCCACGGGCAATGACTGCTACAGCGCTTCACCGAGCCGTGACGACTGGTATGAGACCGTGAAACTCAATTACGGCATTGACCCGTGGAACGGCAGCACCCATTTTGACCCCGTGCCGCCAACTTGGGAAAAAATGCTTGACATTCTCAAGTTCTGGACGGCAAAGGGCGTTGACGGTTTCCGTTGCGACATGGCTCACATGGTGCCTGTCGCCTTCTGGCACTGGGCCATCAAGCAGATTAAGGCCATCAATCCAGATATCGTTTTCATTGCCGAAATCTATGATGTAGCGCTCTATGGCAGTTACATCCACGAGGGCGGTTTTGACTACCTGTATGACAAGGTGACACTCTATGACACCCTGCGCGGCATTCTGTGTGACGGGTGGTCCGCCAGCGACTTGACCCGTTGCTGGAAAACGGTGGAGGGCATCGGCGACCACATGCTCAATTTCCTGGAGAACCACGATGAACAGCGCATTGCATCAAAGCAGTTCTGCGGTAACCCGTTCAAGGCACTGCCGGCTCTTGTGGTGAGCGCGACGATGTCGAAGTGTCCGTATATGGTGTATGCCGGGCAAGAGTTGGGTGAACCTGCCGCCGATACCGAAGGCTACAGCGGCATGGACGGTCGCACGACGATTTTTGACTACTGGAGCGTCCCAAGCCTGCGCCGCTGGCATCAAGGCAAGCCCACAGCCCCTGAGCGCCAATTGAGGACGATGTATCGTAAAATCCTGAACCTGTGCAACAGCGAGAAAACGCTAGCCGAAGGTGAATTCTTCGACCTGATGTATGTCAACCAAGACACGCTCGACACCCGACGCCAGTATGCCTACCTGCGCCACTGTGACGGGGTGATGTCCCTTGTGGTTGCGAACTTTGGTGATGAGGCCGTCAACACTAACGTGCGCATCCCCGGACACGCGCTTGACTGCGCCCGTATGGCACCAGGCGAGTACAACATCACCGAACTGCTCTCGGGTGAAACTTCAACCGGCACGCTGACAGGTGACAGCGTGATGCCTGTGCAAGTGCCTGCCCATAGCGCGCGAATCTACCGTTTCACGCGACAATAGCAGTTCAATAAGCTGTAGTGTGACCTAGAAGGGATATCCGATGGCAAGGTGGAATGTCAGGATGTCCTTAATTTTAGGAGGAATATTGAAATATCCACGTCTTCCTGTATCGTAGGGGGCGTGGATTGCCATACCCAGGTCGGCACGCACGACGAGCATCGTCATGTCAAAGCGCAGACCAACGCCCGTACCCAATGCCAACTGGTTAAAGAAGTTTTTCATCTTCAACTGAGCACCAGGGCGATTCTCATCTTTCTTGAGCAGCCACACGTTACCCGCATCCAGGAACACAGCACCCTTAAAGTAACCCAGGATGGGGAAACGCCACTCGGCGTTAGCCTCGAACTTGAAGGTACCCGTGTGGTAATAGTAGGCGTTGTGGACACTGTCAGGAAGATGGTAACTACCGGGACCGATTGAGCGAACAGGGAAAGCACGGACAGAGTTGGAACCGCCTGCATAAAACTGCTCCCTATAAGGTAGCTCGTTACTGTTCCCATAGGCATGCACAGCTCCCAAGAAAACCCTAGTCGCCAACGTGCTGACATTGCCCAGTCGTCGCGACCACACCACTTGTCCCTGAGCTTTAACGAACTGCGAGAACGGTGTTCCTAACAGTTCTTTGGTCCCATCGGATTTAAAAATGGACCAGATTCCCGACAAGATGTTGCCCGCCTCGGCTGCACCAGCTGTCAAGGTAATATGGTCATTATGGGTAATGTCGCGGTCATAGGTATAAGTGTATTCAATCTTCGGGATGAATACTCTCATGAAACTTTCGGCCAAAGCAGGATTGTTATCCATCGACTTCTTAAATTCATCGGAGCTGCTGATGACCTTGCTGAAAGTGAGGCGGAAAGGCGTGAGTACATGACTGGAATAGCGGTTGGCATGCCACTCCCAAGTCACGGCAGCACTCATCTGCACCATCTTGAACCAATCAGGGCGATTCATCATGTCGGCACTGAGCGAGAAGCGCGTCCAATTAGTGTAACGGCGCGAGGGATAGAGGAACTTGGGCGCCAACAGGCGCGGGAAGTCCAATTTACCTTCGATACCGAACTCGTAGGAGTCCAGGTCACTACCTCTGTTGGCCCGGCGACCCGTCTGCCACTCATAATTGCCATAGATGTCCACTGCAAACTTCTCCCCTGCCCCAAAAGCATTCTTGTGGCTTGCACCGACGTCCAAACCAGGACCGATGTAGCTGTTATCCTTGGAAGAACCATGCATCTGGAAAGTCACCTCCCAAGGCTTGTCCAGCTGGCAATAGATATTCAGGTCAAGCAGTCCCTCGCCATCGGGGGTGATGGTGTCGAGAGGCACCACTTGAATGTCCACTGTACTGAAAATTCCCAAGCGAGACAACGCCACCTGAGTTCGGTCGATACTGTTGATGCGGAACTGTCGTCCCTTACGGGCACGGATACAATTGGGAATGACGTCATCCTTGATGTGCACCGGCTCATACTTGATGAGGGTGCAATTACGGGTGATGATGGTATCAGGGTCACCCACGCCATCATCATTGACCACCTGGGCAGTGATATCATGCGTCAGGTAACGGCGGTTGGCATTATTGGGAATGTCGTTTGCCTCAATCATCTTCAAGTGAATCACGCCCTTGTCCTGAATGCTGTCGGCTAGATACTGGATGTACTCAGGACGGAAGAAATAGTAACCACGGTTGCGCACAGCATTGGTGATGTCGATGCGAACGGCATTGAGCGAATCCAGACAATAGCGGCTGCCCGTCTTCAGGTAGCGGTTTTCCCGCGCCAACGAGTCCACAAGGTGCAACAGCGGTTCGCTATCACCGATGTACTCCACATTGCCAATAGTGTAAGGCGGCTTGATGTTGACATCGTAAGAAATCTTTGCCTTCTTGGGGTTACTTGACGGGTTCAACTCATAGGTTGCCGAAGAGGTGAAATAGCCGTTGTTGCGCAGGATTGTGTTAATCATATCGACACGCGCCTGGGGGTTAACGCGCTTGATGAGCACCGGCTTGGAAGCAAAATGCCTGTAAAGCCACCCCTTGAAGCCCGTGGCATCCTCGTCGATGTTGTTGTAAATCATCAAGCCGAAGGGGAACGGCGTGCGATAATAAGGAGAGTAGAGCGGATTATTGGGCTTGACGTTGATGGCCGTGAAAATGTCGGTTTTCACACCCTCATCCACCTTGACGCCTTCCTCATGATACTTGAGGCGCTTCACGCCGTCATACAGCACGTCATTCTCGCCCAACTTCTTGGTTGTCGAGCACGATGACGCCAGCAGTGCCATGAGCACGCCCAGCACAATATATATTTTATGGTTCGCTCTCATCATCTTTCTTACGGTTTACGGTGGGTCGGTCGATGGCATCATCGGGCTTAACGGTTTCTTCGTTGTCTCGACTTATGGCATCGATGGCCTTCTCCTGCAACTCAAGCTCGGCCTTCCGGTTCTCTTCAATCAGCTTGTATTCCGCTCTGCGCGCCTTCTCGAGCGAGTCACGCAAGAGGTATTCCTTGGAATGCTTGAACTTGAAGAGGTTCCTCAAGTCAGTGAGTTTGCGCTTGAGCACATAAGCGACACCAGTCTCGGTCACTTGATCCTCAAGCATGCTCTCATACTTGACTTGACGGAAGAGTTTGAGGTATCTGTTGCCAGAACTGTTCAGATAATACTCCAGCGAGATATCGTTGAACAGGTTGCTGGCTATTTTCTCTTCGTTGGCGGCATCGGTGTTGTACTCACCACCGACAACAATCTTGAAGCGGTCGTTGAACAACGTCTTGGCGAGGCGGTAGCTGTAGCTGGTTTCGGTGCCTTTAGCCTTACCCTCATACTGATTGATGCCGAATGAGAGGTCAACGCCTGGCAGCGTCTGTGCCGCCCATGCATTGAGTTGTGACTGCAGGAAAGAGAACAGGGAGGATGTCGCAGTAACGCGGCTGATGTTGCCTTCGCTCCTGGTTCCCGAATAGGTGTTGTACAACAGCAGGTTGATGGCAGCCTGTGAACGCTGGTTGTCGCTCATCGCCTGCAGCTCGTTGCGCACCTGCATGTCGCTCTCGCAATCCAGGTCAAACTTCAAATCAATGCCATTGAGCGTTCCACCCACATGGGCATTGATGACAAACTCGACGGGATGGGTGCCTTTTTCATCGGTGGTGGCGCTGGCCTTGAGTCGCTCGATGCCTTTGAGGTCCAGCTGCGGGTTGAGCATGTCACCGGTCCATGTCATGCTGCTGCCGCTGATGATGTCGAAACTCTTTTGAGAGAGGAGCGGCGGCGTGTAGCGCAGGTTACCACTCTCGATGGTATAAGTACCTATAAGATTGTCCTTACCTGCAAGGTCGAGCGTGTATTTCAAGCGTCCGCTGCCATCAATCGTGGCACGGTTTTGTCCATCCTCCGATAGATAGGCGTTGATGATTGCACCTTTCTCCACGTTGATGTTGACGAGTATGCTGGTCGCACTGCTACCCTTGCCCGTCACTAGAACGGTATGTCCGCTCTGCTGATGGTTGAAATCGGTGAAGGTCACCATATTCTCGTCCACCTTTGTTGACAGCTGGGAAATGTCATTTTTCATGACATAGGTGATATTGGAGCCGTTCAACAGGGTTGCGTCGGCCCGCACAGTCATCACATCACCATGCCCCTTGACCGTTGCATTGATATCAGCGACTCCCCTGCCGAACAACTGCGTTTCGTCGTCCTGCTTGCTGTTCATGAACTGTACCAAGTGTCCCTCGGCCTGCAGGTCGATAATCATATTATCCAGGTCACGCAGGTCAACAGTGCCGTTGACGGTGACAGGACTGCGATTAGCACCCGTCAGCTTGTAATTGTTGAAAGTAATTACATTGTCCTCGACTGGTATGGGATCACTTGTCAACTTCAACGAACTGCCATAACGCGGCAGGTTGACCGTTGCCGAGTCGGCAGTGAGGTATCCATGGATGTGGGGATTGTCGGTAGAGCCGTCGATGGTCATCGTGCCAATGGCATAGCCGTCGAGCCAGATGTAATTGCCGGGAATGAAAGCGTTGGCACGGGACAGCGGGAAGCGCTTGAAGCTGGCTTCCATGTTGAGGGGTGTTGCCGCCGTGGCATCATTGAGAGAGCCTTGCACAGTGATGGCATTCTCGCCGTCAAGAATCAGGTCGGCGTCCACGCGAGTTGCCGCCGTTGCCGGGTCAAAGTCAAAGTCGGCATTCAACTTCACGTCACCCTCTTCCTTGCCATTATAGACAAAGTCCTGGATATCAATCACGCCGTTACCATCGGCATTGGCGCCGTCCCAGACGAGATCGACTATCGCATTGACTGTACCGCTGGTCTTGTCAAGCATAGGCACAATGCGCGTCCACTCCTCGAGTTGCAGATTGTTGATATTGAGCTGTACATTCTCGGCATTATCACCTGGCAATCGGTATGTCGCCAGCTCGATGCTGCTGCTGTCGCTGTAGAGCATCAGGTTGGCGTCAATCATGCGTGAACGCAAATCGACATTCACAAAATTGTCGTCATTAAAATCCCAGTTGCGGTAACCGATGACCGGGTCCTTGCCAAAGAGACGCATAGCCAACTCATCATCGGTCAGACGGGCGTTGCAGCCCAGGCGATAGCCTGTCTCGCCCTTAATGTTCTGCTGATGCAGCATGAAGTCCACCGTCTGCCCCTTGATGCCGCCCTCGACATCGACCTTGGCGAACTCGTCCCATGTGCCAGGGCGGTTGCCCATGTGGGCGTTGAAGGCAAGATACTTGTTGTTCAGTTCATTGGCATAGATGGTGACGGTGTCGATATTGGTATCGCCGTAGCTGATACCATGTGCCCTGCCGTCGAGGAACAAAGTGGAATCGCGGCTCATCTCACAGCTGAAGTCACGGAAGTCTATCTCTTTCTGCTGCAAGTAGCGCTGCACGATACCATCGGTACCCATGTGCATATCAAAGTCGAACCAGGGCATGGGTTCCTTCAAGCGCTCAATGTCTATCCAGCGCTCATCCATTTGACGTTGTACCTCCTTGGCCGTATTCTGGAAATCCTCAATCAGCTCAGTAATATGGCTGGGAGAATTGAGGTGAGCATAATTGGACTCGTTTTCGACAGTGATGCAGGTCACGTTGGGCGTGCTGTGCACCTGGGCATGGGCATCATCGGCGACAAGCAGAGTGCTGTCCAATTGCCAGTCAATGTCGTTGAGCGTGAGGTCAGCGTCCCAACGACGTGTGCGCAGGTTGATGTCGCCCTCGGCATGGAGGCGCGTCGAGCCATTGCATATTCCGTCATACATGCCCAAACGGTTCAGGTCCACATCGCGCAGGTCGCCGTCAGCCGTGAATACGTAATGGTCGTCGCAGATGGTGCCATGGGCATCGGCGTCAAAGTCATTGCCCTTGCCGCGACCTGCTGCATACACATCAGCATAGCCCCCACGCAGTTTTCCTCTGGCCCTGATATTGCCATAGCGGGTGCCGTTATAGCGCACATTGCCCAGGTTGACTGTTGCATCGGTCCAAGTCGAGCCGCAGTCAGTGAAGTCGAAGCCATGGCCACGGGCATTGACGCTTGCCGTGAGGTCCTTGACATCATAATCGGGCAAGAACGACTTGACGGGGAAGTTGTTGAAGGTGGCATCCACATCGTAGTTCTCGTTGCAGACGTCATAGTAACCGTCGCCACGCATCGTGCCACCGCCTGTCGAGACACGCAGGTTGCGGGCAACCCATCGGCAGCCTTCCTTATTGATTTTTCCGCTCATCTTCATGGGCGGGAGTTTCACGCCATCCAGTCCGAGCATCTTGTTGAGGGCGCTTGGGTCGCGCAGGTCCACCTCGGTGTCAAGGTCAGCCTTCATGCGGTCCATATCGGTGGGATTGTAGATGGTACCCTTGCCCTTGATGCGGCCCAGACCGGGCACGTCGGCATCCAGCGAATGGATGTCGAGGCGTTTGTCGTTGCCGCGGGCTTTTGCCTTGAGGCGCACCGGCTTGTTGTGCGGGAGGTCCTTGAGTGCCTTGCGGGCATCAGGCACCAGTTTCTCCACCTCGTTGAGGTCGATTTTGCTGTCGGTGTCGATGCTGGCCTTGCCGTTGGGCTTGCCGTCGAGCATATCCTGGTCCACATGGGCATCCATCTTGATGTCGCTTCCCTTGGTCTTGAGTTTCACGTCATCAAGGTCCAGACCGTTCTTGTTCTTGGAAACAGTGCCGCTGGCGTCCTTGACCTGCAAGCCGCTGCGCTCCTTGCCCGAGAGGTGTTTGACGGGCACCTTGAGGTTGTCGCCATCATACTCAAAATTGTCGACGGCGGCATTCACGTCCTCGACTTCGATATGGTCAGGATCCAACGAGGTGCCGGGTTTGTTGGGTTTCTTCCCTGTCTGGGAGTATTTGCCCTTGCTGTTCGTCAGGCGCACCTTGTCGGCCTTAACTTTCCATGGTTTGTCGTCACCCTTGTTCTGGTTGGCATCCTTGGGCATCGGGTGGTCCTTGCTGTACTGCTTGGCGTCCTTCTCGCTGGGATACTCGTAATTCACGTCGGCCTTGTCCACATCGAGGCTGCCCACGTCAACGGTCTGTTCACCGGTATCGACTTTGACATCCTTGGCTTCGGCATGACCCACCTTGGCATCAAGTTTATCGACAGTGGGCTTCATATCCATCTTGAAGTCCACATCATCGGCAGTGACTTTATTGGCATTGACTTTCCAGGGCTTGCTCGGCTCCTTGTTGGGCTCAGGTTTCTTCTTCTCGGGCTTATAGCTCATCTTTGCCTTACCACCCTTGAGTGAAGCGTTGCCCACATCGACCTTGTTGCTGTTCAGGTCAACCGAGGCGGCATCGATTTTGGCATCGTCCACATCCACGTCCAGGTCCATCGAGCCGTCTTCGGTTTTAATCTGGCTTTTTGCACCTTTGAGCGAGGCGTCCTCAACCTCTACTTTCTTGTCAAACAGCGGTTTTGGCTTCACGTTGGCTTTCACCTCATCGGCCTTGAAAAGGGTGTCTCCGTTTTGGTCGATAACCTGCACGTCGGTAGCCGAAACGTCAAGTGGGAATCCTATCTTCACATCGCCAACGCTGATGTCCATGCCGGTCTTCTTGCTGGCATACTCGGCAGCCATGTCGGCAGCTTTGTTTTGGACCCAAGGGATATAGGCGGCGAACGGCAACGCTGCTATAGCACTCACGATGCCTGTAGCGAGCCATTTCGTCACTCTGGAGAACATATTTCCCTTTTTGCCAAACATTTAGCTTGTCAGTATTATCAAACAACCAGGACAACAACGAACAACATCAACAACCAAAATGATGTTTTTGTCTTCTGCCTTAATTGTTTATATAACTTGCAAAAATACTAAATTATCCGTAATATCAAGGAAAAAATTACCATTTTTACGCAAAAAGACAAAAACAAGATTAAAAAGATTTGCCTCGTAGAGGCTAGTCGGGTCGAAGACTCGACTTTTATGGAAAACACCATGCAAACTCATCGAAGATGAGCGCAGCTTGGTGGCAGGCATAACAAGTGGAAAGTGCGTCGTAGACGAACATCCACATCCGCCAAAATCCTGTCAATCACAAAGTTCCTCTTCGAGGCACTAGCAATATTCAGCTCCTGGACCAAGCTGCGAACCCCTACGAGGTTCTTGCATGGTCTTTTTTATTAAAATCGGTTCTTCGAACCGCTAACATCTACGATGTTCCCCCAGACACTAATAGTTAAATTCCATTAGAGTCAGCCATGATGAAGTAATGATTCCCCCCAAAAAAGCTGCCCGAGAGGCTTTGAGGGTCTCTCGGGCAGTTGTTGATTCTTGTTAGGGGTTTTAGTTTAGAACCACTTGAGATAGGCGAAGTCCTGACGGTGAGGCAGGTTGTCATTCCAGGGGAATGCACGGTAAGCATAGCGGAAGATACCGTTCTCACGGAAGGGAACTTTGCAGTTGTAGGTCAAGATGTTGCCGTCCTCGGCGATAACATCGAACATGGCCTTGCGGTAGAACTTGGTCTGGCCGTCTTCTTCCTTGTAGACCACGAGTTCGAGCTTGATGTCACGTCCCAAACCGGCAGTGTCAAGGCGCATGGTAACATTGATGTCCTCCACGCCACGAGAGATGGCGTCACGATTACCCATGATTTCGCCCACGAGGTGTACATCATCCCAACGATTAGCGACATTCTCCTTCCAAGCCACGATTTCGCGGGCAAGAGCATAATTCTTGGCCGTGAGGCGATGGGCACGCTCTGCCTGGGGACGGTAGAACTTGACAAAGTAGTCCTTCATCATGCGTGACATGGTGTAGTTGGGAGCGATGTGTACCATCGAGTTCTTGATGTACTGTACCCACTCGGGAGAATAGCCCTTGCTGTTCTTGGCAAAATACAGGGGGATAATCTCGTTCTCGAGCATCGAGTAGATGGTTGCCGAGTCGAGTTTATCCTGCTGGGACTGCTCGGTGTAAGTGCGCTTGCTGGTCAGAGCCCAGCCAGCACCCTCGCGGTAACCCTCATACCACCAGCCGTCGAGCACCGAGAAGTTGAGCAGACCGTTCATCTCGGCCTTCTCGCCCGATGTACCCGAAGCCTCGAGGGGACGCGTCGGGGTGTTCAACCACACGTCAACACCGGTGATGAGTCGCTTGGAGAGCGTCATGTCGTAGTTCTCGAGGAAGATGATCTTGCCCAGGAACTCGGGCATCTTGCTGATTTCGATGATGCGCTTGATCAGGCCCTGGCCGGCACCGTCGGCGGGGTGAGCCTTACCGGCGAAGATGAACTGCACGGGATAGCGCTCGTCGTTGACGATCTTCTTCAGGCGGTCCAGGTCATTGAAGATGAGGTGGGCGCGCTTGTAGGTGGCAAAACGGCGGGCAAAACCGATGAGCAGTGCATCGGGGTTGATCTTGTCAACGATGTTGGCGATGCGGGTGGGGTCGCCCTGGTTCTTGAGCCAGCTCTCCTTGAAGTCGCGCTTAACGAAGCGGATAAACTTCTGCTTCAGCACCATGCGCATCTTCCAGATCTCCTCGTCAGGCACATTCATGAGGGGAGCCCATGATGATTCAAGCTCCTGATGCTCGAGGAAGTCCTCGCCCAGCACTTGCCTGTAAAATACCTTCCACTCGCTGGCGGCCCAGGTGGGCATGTGTACGCCATTGGTGACGTAACCCACATGAGACTCCTCGGGGGCATAGCCCTTCCACAGGGGAGCAAACATCTTCTTGGACACCTCGCCGTGGAGCCAGCTCACGCCGTTGCTCTCCTGGGTGGTGTTCAAGGCGAAGGTGCTCATGCAGAAGCGCTCGTTGCTGCCGGGATTCTCGCGGCCCATGTCCATGAGCTCCTGCCATGAGATGCCCAGGCGCTCGGGATAACCGCCCATGTACTTGCCGAACAGCTCCTCGTCGAAGTAGTCGTGACCGGCAGGCACGGGAGTGTGAACGGTATAGAGCGAAGAGGCGCGAACCACCTCAAGAGCCTCGTTGAAGTTCAGGCCGTCCTCCTGCACATAGTCCACCAGACGCTGCAGGTTGAGCAGTGCGGCATGACCCTCGTTGCAGTGGTAGATATCGGCCTTGATGCCCAGACGCTTGAGCAGCAGCACGCCGCCAATACCCAGCAGGTATTCCTGCTTGATGCGGTTCTCCCAGTCGCCACCATAGAGCTTGTGGGTGATTTCGCGGTCATACTCGCTGTTGAGGTCGATGTCGGTGTCGAGCAGGAAGAGTTTGACACGGCCCACGTTGGCCTGCCATACGTTGGCATAGATGGTGCGGCCGGGGTAAGGCACCTCATGTACCAGCTGCTGGCCATTCTTGTCGAGCACGGGCTCGATGGGCAGCTGGTCGAAGTTCTGTGCCTCGTAGTTGGCAATCTGCTGACCGTCCATCGAGAGGGTCTGGGTGAAATAGCCGTAGCGGTACAGGAAGCCCACAGCGGTCATGTTCACGCAGCGGTCGCTGGCCTCCTTGACATAGTCACCGGCCAGGATACCCAAGCCACCCGAGTAGATCTTGATGGCGTTGCACAGGCCGTACTCCATGCTGAAGTAAGCAACCGAGGGGATGTCCTTGCGCAAGGGCTTTTTCATGTATTCCTTATAGAGCTCATAGGTGCTGTCGATGCGAGCCATCATTGCCGAGTCGGCCTGGATAGCGGCGATCCTCTCGTTGGAGAGACGCTGGAGCGTCTTCACGGGGTTCTCGCTGGTGGCACGCCATGTGTCACGGTCGATGTCATGGAACAGGGTCTTGCCCTCGGTGTTCCATGCCCACCACAGGTTGCGTGACAGTTCGTTGAGTTTGTTGAGCTTGCCGGGAAGCTCCGATTTCACAGTGATGCTCCTCCACTGAGGGTCATTGCTGTTGCTTGCTTGAAATTTCATAATTAAATCTTTTAGTTATGATGTTTTGTTAGTTTTGTTACTGATTCTGTTATACATGCGTTGGGCTGCCTTGTCCAGGGCATGACTGTAAGCCTCGTCATAGCAGGCGATGAAATTGTCCCACGAGGCGGCCTTGCTGGTTGTCCGGTTGGCATTGCGAATAGCGCGGTTGTCCTTGTCGCTCATCACATACAGGTTCATCATGCTCATCGCGATAGCCCTGAAGGTCTCATCGTAGTTGCTGTCGGTACGGTGAAGCACCTTCACGCCGTAACGGTCGGAGTCATCACCAAAGCGGTCAAGCACCCACTGGCCGAAACCAGCCAGGTCGGTGGTGATGGTGGGAACGCCAAAGGCGGCACTCTCCAGCGGCGTGTAACCCCAAGGCTCATAGTAGGAGGGGAATACCGCAGCATCCAGGCCAGCCAACAGGTCATAATAGGACATATTGAAGATGCCGTCGTTACCGTTCAAGTAGCAAGGCACGTCGATGACAGTGACCTTGTCCTGAGGGTCGTTGTGGAAGCCCAGCGCATTGATGCGGTTATAGATGGGATCGCCGTCCTGATTGTGGAGGTAGTGGGTTATTACCGGGTCAAACAGGCGATTAGGCTTGTCGGTGCGGAGGTTCTCCATCAGGTCGGCACGAGGCGACTTCATCCAGGCGGGCACAAGTACCAGCGCGACCACCTTGCGCTCCATGCTCGAAACGAATTTGAGTGAATTGCGCAACGACGAAACGGCGTCCAGATAGACGTCGATGCCCTTGTTGCGCATCTCAAGGCGGCCCGAGGTGGCGACAATCAGCGTGTCATCGGCATAGTGTTGACCCGTGAGACAGGCTGCCACCTGCAGCATGCGCTGGCGGGCAGCAGTCCGCTTGGCGGTGAACTTGGCGCCCTTGGGAACATAGTTCTGTTCAAAGCCGTTGGGCGTCACCATGGGATAACGCTCGAGCAGCTGGCGGCACTCCCGTGCAGTCACATCGCTCACTGTGGTGAAAGCATCGGCAGCGTGTGCTGCGGCCTTTTCCAGCGAGTGTTTGGACTGCATGTTGAGTTCGGTTGCCATCTGGTCTCCGTTATAGCCCTGCATATAGTCATACAGCGGCTTGCCGTTGCCGCAGATGCTGCGGCCGATGCTCGTGGCATGGGTGGTAAAGACCGTAGCCACCTGCGGCAGATGGGTCTTGACATAGAGCAGTCCCATGCCCGTGGTCCACTCATCGAAATGGGCCACGACCTTCAATTTGGGATTGTTTTTCCACTTGACAATGCTCTCGATGACAATCGCAGCAGCATAGGCAAACATGCACGACTCATCATAATCTCCATAGCAGTGAAGGGAATCCACACGGTATCGGTTCCACATCTCGGCATACAGGGCATCCTTGTAGGTGTAGAGCGACCCGAAAGTCACAAGCACCGCAATGGGTTTGCCGGGAATATCCCAGCGTCCTACCCTCACCCGCATGCCTTCGGGCAGCTTCGCTTTGCGCAGCCATGCGGCAAGCGGGGTGCGCGTCTCGACAAAGGTCGGAGACGGGTTATCCTCGGTCCAGAGGTCTGGTCCGATGAAGATCAGGTTATCTTTATATCGGTGATGGAGGGTCTTGGCTTTGGTCGAAAGAACAGCATAGATGCCGCCGACCTTGTTACAGACCTCCCAACTGGTTTCAAACAGTAAGTCCAACATTACTTAGTAGTTAAACATTGACAATTAGGGCACAAAGGTACAAATAATTCCTCAAATTTCATTCAGTTTTCTTCAATATTCTTATGCAATCAATGCAATCGATTAATCTACCCTGCCATTTGACGGGCAAATCACCAGCAAAATATAGCTGTATCATAGCGCTGAAATGACAGATGGCGCGGAGCAATCTCTGCTCCACGCCATCTAGCAATTATTAACCCATATTAAATTACTTCACTTCTTCGTAGGTCGTGTCCTCGACGTTGTCGCCGCCCTGGCCCGGGTTGCCGCCCTGCTGGGGACCACCCTGGAAACCACCCATGTTGTTGGGGTCGAAGCCAGCGCCTTGAGGTCCGCCCTGTGCGCCACCGGCCTGCTGATACATCTTCTCGAACAGGGAGTTCAATTCGGCGGTAGCCGTGTCGATGGCAGCGAGGTCCTGACTCTTGTGAGCGTCCTTGAGTTTGCCCAGGGCACCTTCGATCTGGCCCTTGATGTCGGCGGGCAGCTTGTCGCCACTGTCCTTGAGCACCTTCTCGGTTTGGAAGATGAGGGCGTCGGCGCCGTTGATCTTGTCGATGCGCTCCTTCTCGGCGGCATCGGCGGCAGCGTTGGCAGCAGCCTCATCCTTCATGCGCTGGATTTCGGCGTCGCTCAGGCCGCTCGAAGCCTCGATGCGGATGCTCTGCTCCTTGCCGGTAGCCTTATCCTTGGCGCTGACGTTCATGATACCGTTGGCATCCACCTCAAAGGTCACCTCAATCTGCGGGATACCGCGGGGAGCGGGAGCGATGCCATCCAAGTGGAAGCGGCCCAGCGTCTTGCAGTCCTTAGCCATGGGACGCTCGCCCTGCAGCACGTGGATCTCTACCTCGGGCTGGTTGTCGGCAGCAGTCGAGAAGACTTGGCTGCGACGGGCGGGAATCGTGGTGTTGGCCTCGATGAGCTTGGTCATCACGCCACCCAGCGTCTCGATACCCACACTCAGGGGCACCACGTCGAGCAGCAGCACGTCCTTGACGTCGCCGGTGAGCACACCGCCCTGGATAGCGGCACCCACAGCCACAACCTCGTCGGGGTTAACGCCCTTGGACGGAGCCTTGCCGAAGAACTTCTCCACTACCTGCTGAACGGCGGGGATACGGGTCGAACCGCCCACGAGGATCACCTCGTTGATGTCGCTGGTGCTCAGACCGGCATCGGCCAGAGCCTTGCGGCAGGGTTCGATAGTGCTTTGAATCAGGTCATCGCACAGCTGCTCAAACTTGGCGCGCGACAGGGTCTTTACCAAGTGCTTGGGCATACCGTCGAGCTGGGTGATATAAGGCAGGTTGATCTCGGTGCTGGTCGAGCTGGAGAGCTCGATCTTGGCCTTCTCGGCAGCCTCTTTCAGGCGCTGCAGGGCCATGGGATCCTTGCGCAGGTCCATACCGTTCTCCTGCTGGAACTCCTCGGCGAGCCAGGTGATGATGCGCTGGTCGAAGTCATCGCCGCCCAGGTGAGTGTCACCATTGGTGGCCTTAACCTCAAACACACCGTCACCAAGTTCAAGGATAGAAATATCGAATGTACCGCCACCCAGGTCAAACACGGCAATGCGCTTGTCGCTGTTGTCCTTGTCCAGACCATAGGCCAATGCGGCTGCAGTGGGCTCGTTCACGATGCGCTGCACCTTCAGGCCGGCAACCTCACCGGCTTCCTTGGTGGCCTTGCGCTGAGCGTCGTTGAAGTAGGCAGGCACGGTGATGACAGCCTCGTCAACGGTGGTGCCCAGGTAATCCTCGGCAGTCTTCTTCATCTTC
>JAEEGF010968832.1_pt1 | contig 46581 bp, 44 predicted proteins | sample 9134171 | NCBI WGS metagenome assembly JAEEGF01 (sample SAMN16246542, study PRJNA631951) | gut metagenome | biome: gut microbiome; feature: rumen; material: AP-attached | host: Bos | place: Iran: Karaj | collected 2018-10
TTGACAAATTAAGTTGCAAATGTAGCGAAAACTCATGAAAAATGATGTAATTTTGTGCGACAAAATACATTTAATCTTTTATGATCCAGGAATTGCAATTGCGCGTCAGTCCGCGCACAGCGGCAAGCATGAGCGAAATCATTCGTCACCTTGACAAATACGATGACATTCCCGCCTCAAGTGTCAAGGGCATCAGAATCCTGAAACGCTCTATTGACGCCCGCCAACGCAACGTGGTGGTCAACCTAAAGGTGCGTGTTTATATCGATGAGCCGATGACACGTGACTACCTGGTGCCGCCCATCGAGTATCAACCCGTCGATGGCAAGCGTCAGGCTGTTGTCGTGGGCATGGGTCCCGGGGGACTGTTTGCGGCGTTACGACTCATTGAACTGGGCATCAAGCCCATTGTGCTGGAGCGCGGAAAGGACGTGATGAAACGGCGTGTTGACGCTTCGCGCATTCAGCGTGAGGGTATTGTGGACCCCGAGAGTAATTACTGCTTCGGCGAGGGTGGGGCAGGAGCCTACAGTGACGGCAAGCTCTATACCCGCAGCAAGAAACGCGGTTCGGTGGACCGTGTATTAGGCATTTTTGTACAGCATGGCGCTCGGGAAGATATCCTTATCGACGCCCATCCGCATATCGGTAGCGATAAACTGCCTGCAGTCATTAAAGCAATGCGAGAGACCATCCTGCGCTGTGGTGGGGAGGTGCACTTCGAGACCCGGGTGACTCGGCTTATTGTGGAGGATGGCAAAGTCACTGGTGTGGAAACCAAAACAGGAGAGCAATTTGAAGGTCCTGTCATCCTTGCAACAGGCCATTCGGCTCGAGATGTCTATCAGATGCTGTATGATAGCGGCATTACTGTCGAGGCTAAGGGTATTGCTGTGGGCGTGCGCTTGGAGCACCCTCAACGCATCATCGACCAAATCCAATACCACAGTGTTCTCGGTAGGGGCGACTACTTGCCTGCCGCCGAATACAATTTTGTCACTCAGGTGGATCATCGAGGGGTATATTCATTCTGTATGTGTCCAGGCGGATTTGTTGTACCGGCTGTGAGCGAGACAGATGGGCTCGTAGTCAACGGAATGTCACCAAGTAACCGAGGTTCACACTGGGCAAACTCAGGTATGGTTGTTGAATTACATCCTGAAGACTTGCCGGAACAGTATAATAAATATGGTGTGTTGGCCATGATGCGTTTCCAGCAGGACATGGAACGCCGCGCCTTTGAAGAGGCAGGAAAAACCCTCATTGCCGGAGCACAACGCATGAAGGACTTTGTCGATGGCAAACCATCGCGCAACATTCCTCCTTCCTCTTATCTGCCTGGCGTACAACCCTCTAGACTTGACTTGTGGATGCCGCCGTTTGTTGCTAACCGTCTGCGTAAGGGTTTTATGACTTTCGGCAAGAATGCGCGTGGTTTCCTGACTAACGATGCCACCGTTATCGGTGTCGAGACACGCACGTCATCCCCTCTGCGCATTCCCCGTGACAATGGGTTATTACACCACATAGCCCTTGAAGGACTGTATCCCTGCGGTGAAGGAGCGGGCTATGCCGGCGGTATTGTTTCCAGTGCCATCGATGGTGAACGTTGTGCTGAAGCCCTTGCCACAGCAGCTTCATGACCGATAATGACATAAAAAAACAACAAAAACAATTTTTTTTGCTAGTTTTGCACAATATGGCGCATGATTTGCAGTTATTGATGCGATTATGGTTTTTATCTAAACATTTAAGACTATTATGAAAGAGAGAATGATTATTTCGTCAGCCCTTATCGCATTGAGCGTATTCTGTCTGGGCTGGTTCATCAAGGCTGGTATTGATGATTTTGCAAGCAAGGACCGCAAGGTCAGCGTCAAGGGTCTCGCTGAGCAGGAAGTGAAGGCCGACAAGGTGACGTGGCCCATCGTTTCTAAGGAAGTGGGTAATGATCTGCCGGGCCTCTATGAACGCATTGGTGCCACGCAAGCCAAAATCAAGGCATTTTTGATTAAGGGTGGCGTTAAAGAAGATGAAATTAGCCTCAACGCTCCTCAAGTAGTCGATTTGACAGCCCGCGAGTATGAGGTCAACAAAGCCTATCGCTACATCGTGACATCGGTCGTTACTGTGACATCCAAGAATGTGGACCAAGTGCGCCAACTCATTGCCAAACAGGGCGACCTGCTGCGTGAGGGCGTGGCCATCACTGGCGACAGTTATGACAACCAGATACAGTATGAATTTGTCGCCTTTAAGGAGATGAAGCCCAAAATGATGCAGGAGGCCATCGAGAACGCCCAAGTCACTGCCGAGCAGTTTGCCAATAACTCTCACAGCAAGCTCAACAAGATTGTGAACGCCGATCAGGGCCAGTTCTCCATCGAGAACCGTGATGAGTACACCCCGTGGATTAAGAAGGTGCGTGTCGTTACCACCGTCACCTATTCTCTCAAGGACTAACCAACAAGTATTTATTAAATTTATACAAAAATAGCCAGTTGCATTGACTGGCTATTTCTGTATTATATCATTAATATTGTTTAATCCTCGTCTTGGCCGTTCTGCTTGGCAATGCGCTTGCGCTCAAGTTCATCAAGGACAATTTTGCGCATGCGGATGTGGTTGGGTGTGATTTCCACATATTCATCCGCCTTGATATATTCAAGTGCTTCTTCCAGACTGAATACGATGGGAGGTACAATCTTCACCTTATCGTCGGCGCCACTTGCACGCATGTTGGTGAGTTTCTTAGACTTGGTGACATTGATGACCAGGTCTTTTTCTTTGGTATGCTCACCGACGACTTGACCACCATACACATCCTCCTGAGGAAATATGAAGAAGCGGCCACGGTCCTGGAGTTTGTCAATGGCATAGGCATAGGCAGTACCACCTTCCATAGCAACAAGCGAGCCATTTGTACGCCTGGAAATATCACCTTTCCAGGGTTCATAATCCAGAAAGCGGTGTGACATAATCGCCTCACCGGCACTAGCAGTGAGCACGTTGGTGCGCAAGCCAATAATTCCACGCGACGGAATCTTGAATTCTAGATGGATGCGGTCGTTCTGGGTCTCCATCATAGTCATCTCGCCTTTGCGACGGGTAACCATGTCAATCATTTTACTGGAGTATTCCTCAGGCACATTTATGCTGAGTTCTTCAATCGGTTCACATTTCACACCATCTATGTGCTTGATAATAACCTGAGGCTGACCCACCTGGAGCTCATAGCCTTCACGACGCATCTCCTCGATGAGCACCGACAGGTGCAGCACACCACGGCCAAACACGTTCCAAGCGTCCTCATTCTCGGTACGCTCGACGCGCAGAGCCAGGTTCTTGTCCAATTCTCGCTGCAGGCGGTCCCAGATGTGACGCGAGGTCACATACTTTCCGTCCTTGCCAAAGAAAGGCGAGTCGTTGATGCAGAAACGCATTGACATTGTGGGCTCATCAATCGCAATGCGAGGCAGTGCCTCGGGGTTAGTCGGCAGAGTCACAGTATCACCGATTTCAAAGCCTTCCAGTCCGATGATAGCACAGATATCACCGCTGCTCACACTCTCGACATGTTTCTGTCCCATACCCTCAAAAGTGCGCAACTCTTTGATTTTCTGCTTCACGACCTCTCCATCACGCTTACACAGGGCGACCTCCATGCCATCCTTCAGGGTGCCACGGTGAACACGACCCACAGCGATACGGCCCACATAGCTGCTGTAGTCCAGCGACGTGATGAGCATCTGTGCGTCACCCTCAAGCATCTCGGGTTCCGGAATATACTTTATGATGGCATCAAGAACGGCAGTAATATTGTCGGTGGGTTGCTGCCAGTCCTCGCTCATCCAGCCTTCCTTGGCCGAACCGAAGATTGTCGGGAAATCCAACTGATCCTCATTGGCATCCAGGTTGCACATCAGGTCAAAGACCATTTCCTGCACTTCATCAGGACGGCAATTGGGTTTGTCCACCTTATTAATGACTACAATGGGTTTGAGACCAAGTTGAAGGGCTTTCTGCAACACAAAACGAGTCTGGGGCATGGGACCTTCAAAGGCATCTACCAGCAACAGGCAGCCGTCTGCCATATTGAGCACACGTTCTACCTCACCACCGAAGTCGCTATGCCCCGGGGTATCAATGATATTGATTTTATAACCATTATAGGAGATAGATACATTTTTGGACAGGATTGTAATGCCGCGCTCGCGCTCCAAGTCATTGCTGTCAAGGATTTGAGTACCCATGTTTTGGTTATCGCGGAACAGGTTACCTGCCGCTAACATCTTATCTACCAAAGTTGTTTTGCCATGATCGACATGAGCGATGATGGCCACATTGCGGATGTTTTGCATATTGCCTACTTAAATTTGGGCGCAAAGTTACTAAAAAGTTGTCATTGTTATGCTATTTATGCTCTGTTTTTGGACTATGCCATGTAGATTTGAGCAATGGCGCCGGATACCAACCTGTTGTTTTTTTTGATAATTATTTCCTCTATTTGTTGTATTTATCAGAAATTTTCTTTAGATTTGCAGCAATTTATAGAAGTATCATATCACTTACATTTATTTGTTAATACATTATTATGAAATCTACACATAAATACCGATTATGGTTATCGGTCATCATCACATTGATGGCCACACTCTCTGCTACACCTCAAGGAATTATCTGTCTTGCTTCTTCAGTGAACAGTATCTCTCATGTTCAGGATGATGAATTGGTTTTCTCGTTTTATGGCAAGTCACTGCAAGCTGCCAAGATAAAAACTATCAAGGTAAAATCTACTAACGAGTTTGATGTGGCTCAGGCATGGCAGAACTACAAGAGAGTTGAAGTGGAAAAGGTTTGTAGTTCATTGAGGTCGCTGGCCACAGAATTAGGCTTGAACGATTGGTTTATTTTAGAGTTGGTTCGTAGTTATGTCGACGAGCTGTTAATTAGCGGAAGTCCCATGGATAGGGTAGTGCTGGAGCATTACCTGCTTGTCGCAATGGGCTATGACGTGAGGATAGCACGCACTGAGCATCAATTGTTGCTGTTAGTGCCCATCAAACAGCAGATTTATGAACACGGTTTCGTGAGAGCTGACGGAAAGGACTATTACTTGTTTTTTGATGACTTGGAAGACCATGCAGATGATGTGACTTTCATCCAACCGTGTGACCCTTCAAAGAATGACGTTGGCAAAGGACAATCGTTTAGCCTGTTGTTTGATAATACGACCTTGAATGTCAGATACGGTGAAGACTACACCTGCGTACTTGATGACGGTAATATCAGCGTCACTTATTCTGTAAACGAAGGTGTCATGGAGATGTTGCGCAACTATCCGTTGATGGATCCCCAGAGTTATGTCACTTCGGTCGTTATTCCACAATTCCAGCATTCCATTTTGGAGCAGTTGAAGCCACAGATTGAGGATTTGTCCCAATGTGAAGCCGCTAATGCCCTGTTGCATTTTGTGCAAAACGCGTTTGAGTATGAAAATGACCGTGACTCTTATGGACATGAGAAACTCAATTTTATCGAGGAGAACTTTTTTTATAGCAAGAATGACTGTGACGACCGTTCAATCCTGTTTGCATTCCTCGTTCACTCCCTGTTGGGACTCGATGTCCAGATTGTGGAGTATCCGGGTCATGAGTGTACCGGTGTCCGTTTCACCGATTGCCTAAGCTACGGTAACGGCTACTATTTTGGTGATGACTATTATCTCATTTGTGACCCTTCATATGTTGGTGCAGGAATAGGTAAGTGCATGCCAAAATACCGTTCGGTAAGTCCTCGTGTGTACGTTATGAACACGTCAACCGTTAATCAGAACAACAACTCTCCTTTAAAACCTGTATTGGAAAAGGCTATCAGTATTCCCGAAATCACGATACAGACCATCGACCTGTCACCTGAATCACAATCGGGCATTTAACACGATATAACACATCTTATTATTAATACTCATTTGCCTAGGTGAGTATGCTGTTTTGTTGCTTTTGTGGATAGAATGTTGTACCTTTGCAGCAACCATTTTAACTGAATAATGACAATGAAGAAAATAGCATTAGTGACTGGCGCAACAAGTGGCATTGGAGAGGCTTGTGCGCGCAAACTGGCCCTTATCGGCTACAACATGATCATTACGGGCCGCAAGGCCGACCGTCTGGATGCACTTGCCAGGGAGCTGTCTGCTCTAGGCGTGGGTGTGATAACGCTCGAGTTCGACGTGCGCGACCGAGAAGCGGCTACAACAGCCATTAATAGTCTGCCCCCTGAGTGGCAAGAAATCGATGTGCTGGTGAATAATGCTGGAGGAGCATGGGGACTGGAACCCGAATACACCGGCAGCTATGAGGATTGGGATACGATGATTGACACCAACATCAAGGGTCTGCTGACGATGACGCGTCTCATTGTCCCTGGCATGGTAGAGCGTAATCGTGGTCACGTGGTGAACATCGGCAGTGTGGCGGGCGATGCAGCCTACGCTGGCGGTAACGTCTATTGCGCCACCAAGTCGGCCGTCAAAGCCCTGAGCGACGGTCTGCGCATCGACGTGGCACACACCAGCGTGCGTGTGACCAATATCAAGCCAGGACTTGTCGAGACGAATTTTTCAGTCATCCGTTTCCACGGTGACAAGGAAAAGGCTGACAACGTCTATAAGGGCATTCAGCCGCTCACGGGCGATGATATCGCCGAGTGCGTCGCTTTTGCCGTGAGCGCACCTGCCCACGTCCAGGTTGCTGAGTTGCTCGTCCTGGCCACCCATCAAGCTAGCGGCAGCGTCATCCACCGCGAGTAATACCCATCAAACAACAAAATTTAATCAAACAACTTGAACAACATGGAACAACCAAAACAACAATTAATGTTGTTGATGTTGTTTCAAGTTGTTCAAGTTGTTTGATATTTGTGAGGGTGTTGTCTTGTACTCCGAGCCTATGGCTCGGAAATAATTAAGCAATGTTGGGGCTTTCAAGGCCGTAGTGGCGCTTGCGGTCCATCCACAGCAGCAGGGTCGCGGTGACGATGGCACACACGCCGATAACACCGAAGATGATGAGCGAGAGGGTGTAGTCCACCTGTTCGCCGACGGTGTTGCGCTCCAGCACCTTGCCGATGAGCACGGGGATGAGCATCAGGCCTATGTTCTGGATGTAATAGATGATGGAATAGGAGGTACCCAACTGCTTCATAGGCACGATTTTGGGCACTGCGGGCCACAGGGCGGCGGGCAGCAGCGAGAAGGCGATGCCAAGAACACACATCAGTGTCACGGCAATCCAACTCGAGTTGAGCGGCATGGCGAACACAAACAGGGTAATGGTCAGCAACACGCTGCCAATGACCATCATGGTGGCGCCACGGCCCTTGTTGTCAAACCAGGCACCGAACAACGGTGTCAACACAATGCTGGTGTAGGGGAGAATAGATGGAATGGCACCGGCAAGGCTTGCCTCGACGCCATACTTGGAAATCATCAGTTTGGTGGCGAAGTCCAGGAAGGGATAGAGTGCCGAGTAATAGAACAGGCACAGCAGCGTGATGAGCCAGAAGCCGGGATTCTTGATGGTGATTTTCATGTCCGAGAAATGGAATTTCTCGTCGTCGCCTTGAGTGGTGTCTTGCTTGCCTTGCTCCTTATCCAGGCGGCGGTCCATTGTGCAGTAATAGAGGTAGGCAATGAGTCCCACACCCACGCAGAATACGCCGATGAGCAATGGCTTAGGAAGTCCCCAGTTCAATGCGATGGGGAGGCTGAAGTTGAGCGCCAGCGCGGTACCCAGGCGGGCCATAGCCACCTGCAACCCCATCGCCAAGGCCATTTCCTTGCCCGAGAACCAGCGCACCACGACCTTGGACACCGTGATGCCACACATCTCATAGCCGATGCCAAAGAAAGCAAACCCCAGCGCCGCCAGCGCCACCTGGCGCTTAATCGTGCCCAGCAGGGGCACGTTCCACATCGGGTCTGGGGATGTGTATGAAATCACGCCATATACGGCTGCCGCACCGGTCAGCATCAACACACACGAGAGGATACCCGTGAATCGCACACCCATCTTGTCGAGGATGATACCACCCACAAAGAGCATCAATAGGAACACGTTAAAGAAGCCGCGTGAACCGGCAAAAATGCCAAATTCGCCACTGGTCCAGCCCACACCGCCGTCCTGAGTAGCCTTCTCAAGCATAAACTGCAATGGGGACATCTCCTTGGCAACAACATAGCCTGCCATCATCGTGAATGATACAATAGCAAGCACAGTCCAACGCGCCCACGCCTTGGTCGCAATCGTGTTTCTTATCTCGTCTCTCATGTGTTTCAGTTAAATAATAGGGACCTTAAAGTCTGATGTCCTTAAGGTCCCTAAAGTCCTTATTAATTTCTGATAGCTAACAGCAGATTATGCCTCAGGCTTGATGTTGGGCTCCTCGAGGCCGAGGTGCTTCTGACGGTCAACGACCTTGAGGTACAAACCGATGAGCAGAGCGGCAACGCCCAAGCATGCGAGCATCACGAGGGGCCAGGTGTAGTTATAGGAAACTGCAGCCTGCTCGGCCTCGATGGTACCGTTGGCAAGACCTTGAACGATGTCGGGGTTAGTGCTGTCGAGCACCTTACCGATGAGGATGGGGAAGAGCCACAGACCAATGTTCTGAATCCAGAAAATCAGTGCATAGGCACTACCGATAATCTTGGAGTCCACCAGCTTGGGAACGCTGGGCCACAAGGCTGCGGGAACAAGCGAGAACGACGAACCCAGAACAAGAATGGTCAGATAAGCTACAACGAAGCCAGTGGCAGCGCTACCCTTGAACATGGGCAGGATAAAGGCGAACGTCAAGTGGCAGGCAATCAGCAGCAGCGAGCCCAACACGAGCATCGAAGCAGCTTTACCCTTGTGGTCAACATAGTTGCCCAAAATGGGGGTGATACCCACAGCCAGCAGGGGGAATACGGCGAAGACGCTCTCGGCGCTCTGACGCATGTAACCCATGTAGCAATAGCAAATCAGTGCGATGACCGACAAACACAGCAGACCATACTTGGCGCCCTTGTTCTTCATGAAGTTGCTCATAAAGGCGGTGGCGGCAACAACGAGCATCACGATATACTGGTAGATAGTCAGACTCTCGCTGGCCCAGAACGAGTTGGGGTCAACGGGCGAGAACGACAGGTTGCATTGCAACATGTTCACGGCATACTTTTGGAAGGGGAAGATGGCGCTGTAGTACAGCACGCACAGCAGCGATACCAGCCAGAAACCCTTGTTGGTCAAAATCTTGCCAATGTCGCTCACCTTGAACGGGTCGTCCTTCTCCTCGGCCTCGCCAGTCTGCTTGTCAAGCTTGCTGTCCATGAAGAAGTAAACGATGAACATAATCAGAGCGATACACATCAGCACGACACCGAAGGCCACCGAACGAGATACGTCGATAGAACCGCCCAACTTGGCAAAATAGGGTGAGAAAATCATACAGGTGGCAACACCCAAGCGGGCCAGTGCCATCTCGCTACCCATGGCCAATGCCATCTCGCGGCCCTTGAACCACTTCACGATACCACGGCTAACAGTGATACCAGCCATCTCGACACCGCAACCAAAGATCATGAAGCCGATAGCAGCCAACTTGGCGCTAGCAGGCATGCCCTGATAGAAGGGGGACACGCCCAGCTCGTCGAACAAGGGGATGTAGTTCAGGTTGTTGGTGAACCAGGTCTCAAGACCGGTACCGATAAAGCCGTCGGTCACGGCATACCACTTAATGCAGGCACCAACAAGCATCACAGCGCCCGAGAGCAGCGCGGTGAAGCGCACACCCATCTTATCGAGGATGATGCCGGCAAAAATAAGGAAGAATACAAACACGTTGAGGAATACCTCAGCGCCTTCCTCGGTACCGAATGCTGATGAACTCCAACCGCGGGTTGACTCCATCAAGTCCTTGATGGGCGACAGGATGTCCATGAAAATGTAGCTGCAGAACATGCCCAATGCGAGCAACAGAAGCGCTGTCCAGCGCATTCCTGCAGAGTCTCTTAAAGTCTGAATCTTTTCTGACATAAAATGTTGTTTTTAAAATTGTTTGTTATTTGGTTGATATTAATGGTTTCTAATTATGCAATGCCCAAGGACTCACAGATGCGGTCAATTTTGGCATCTGCCCACTCGTTCTTGGCGTCGTAATTCTCCTTCTTGTCGAGGGTGTCATGTGCCTCGATGTAGAACTTGATTTTGGGCTCGGTGCCCGAGGGACGGATAGATACCTTGGTGCCGTCCTCGGTGTAGTACTGCAGCACATTGCTAGTGGCAGGCATGACGAGTTTGGTCACCTCGCCGGTGCGCATGTCGCGCTGCTCAAGTTTCTGGAAGTCTTTGATGAGCACTACGGGCGAGCCATCAATGGTCTGCTGTGGGTTCTCGCGGAAGTTGACCATCATCTGGGCAATCTCGTCGGCACCGGTCTTGCCAGGGCGAACGACGCTAATGCCGCGCTCCTTGCTGTAGCCGTAGTGGATATACAGGTCGATGAACAGGTCGTTGAGAGTCATGCCCTTATCCTTGGCCCATGCAGCAATCTCGCACATCAGGGGGATGGACGATACAGCGTCCTTGTCACGAACAAACGTCTCGGGCAGGAAGCCGTAGCTCTCCTCGCCACCGCCCAGATAGCGTCCCTTGCCTTCCATCTCGCGCATCACAGTAGCAATCCACTTGAAGCCGGTGAAGCAGTCAAACATCTTGATGTTTTCCTTACGGGCAATCTTGGCGATGGTCTCGCTGGTAACGATTGTCTTGACGATGTACTCGTCGCCGGTCAAGCGGCCCAACTCACGGTTGCGCACCATCAGGTAGTAAAGGAAGATAATCTGGATCTGGTTACCGTTCACGAGCTCATATTTACCCTTGGTATTCTTGATAACCAAGCCGATGCGGTCGGCGTCGGGGTCACTTGCAAGTACCACGTCGGCATCCACTTCCTCGGCCTTCTTGATAGCCATGGCCATAGCGCTGGGCATCTCGGGGTTGGGGGAATCAACAGTGGGGAAGTCGCCACTCATTACGTCCTGTTCGGGAACGTGGATGATGTTGTCAAATCCCCAACGCTCGATTGAGCGGGGGATGATGTAACGTCCTACGCCATGGATAGGAGTATAAACAATCTTCAGGTCGTGATGGCGCTTGCACACATCGGGGCTCAGCGACAGGGTATGGATTTCCTCGATGTAGGGACCATCCACGTCCTCACCGATAATCTGAATCAGGTCAGGATTACCTTTAAACTTGATTTCGCTGACGTCTTCGATGGCATTGACGTGGTTGATGATGTTCACGTCGTGGGGAGCCACCACCTGGGCACCATCATCCCAATAGGCTTTGTAGCCGTTGTAAATTTTGGGGTTGTGAGAAGCCGTGATGTTCACACCGCTCTGGCATCCCAAGCGACGGATGGCATAGCTCACCTCGGGAGTGGGGCGGGGACCCTCAAACAGGTACACCTTGATGCCATTGGCACTGAAAATGTTAGCAACTGTCTCAGCAAACAGACGACTGTTGTTGCGCACGTCATGACCGACTACAACAGAAATTTGAGGCAGATCTTTGAATGCCTCTTTCAAGTAGTTGGCCAGACCTTGGGTTGCACTGCCCACCGTGTAGATGTTCATGCGGTTGCAACCGGGACCCATAATGCCGCGCAGACCACCGGTGCCAAACTCGAGAATCTTGTAGAATGATTCTACAAGCTCTGTTTTGTCCTCGTTGTCAAGCATCGCCTGCACTTCGGCACGGGTCTGCTCGTCATAACTGTCACTGAGCCACGTCTGGGCCTTTGCGGTCACTTCCTGTAATAATTTCTCGTCGTACATACTTGGTTCGGTTTATAAGGTTGATGTTACATTGTTATATCTTATTAATAAAATGCCAAAGATACACTAAAATCCCCAATTGCCAAAATAAAATTCTACTTTTGGCAAAAAAGGAGGTGTTTTTATGTGCTCCACTATCTATAATAGGTTTAAATCCACGCTTATGCCACGACATTGAAACGCTTTGAAATATGTTATTAAAGCCTGTTTTCCGGTAAGGGTTATTATCAAATTCAAGGTGGCATAAAAAAAGCGCCTCGTCTCACGACGAAGCTGCCTTGCTAGGAAAAAAGTATCATATTGCTGCAAAATTATAACCTTGATTCGATTTGTGCAAATTTTTTAGATAAAAAATTGTTTATTTCATGCAAATAAACGCAAATCCTACCGATTTCAAAGATACTTCTGATTCGTTTTGAATAGCTATTGCAAATATACGAAAAGCAATAAATAGTACATGAATGATTCGTGGTTCATATTTTTTATTTACATTTGCAGCATCAAACAAAACTAATGACTGAGATGAAAAAATTTTTATTGACTTTTATTACGCTGATTGCGTTGATGTTTGTAGTTCCTAACGCACAAGCAGCAGAATGGTTTGACGTGTTGTCTAACGGAGGTGAGACCCTTGCTATAAATCCCGACATAACTACTAATGATAACGGTGTGAGCTACCTGGTTTGGGTTCGCAATTCGTACAACCTCCCTGAGAGTCGTGCCAATTATACAAGAGAACGTGGCTACAATGAAACCGTGGCTTATAAACTGACTCTTTACAAATTCACAGACAATTGGAACAAATTCAACATCGTCCAAGTCTCTGTTTACGGAGAGAATGGCAACATCATCGACCAGTATGCTAATCCAGATATTGCCTCAACTGAAAGTGAGATACCATCCGGCTCACCCATTGAGACAATTGCCGAAAACGCCAAGGTAATCTACGAGATCACTACCAACCCGGAATAAACTCTTAAATTTTTAATAAACAACCCATACAATAATATCCGCACCCAAATGCGGATATTATTTCATTATTATGACGTTCTTTCTACATTTTATTGTATAATGATTTGCTTCAGAATTCTCATTAATTGTGAGATGTCATATCCATATATGCCGCCTAGAAATACACATTTTATCTAAGAAGAAACAAGACTTTGTACTGCTACCCAAATCTAGCCACAACCACAAGGGATACTATTTTCAATTTTATGATATGATTTCAAAACAGCCTATAGTATCACTTTAGATTATTAATCATTAACAGTTGAATTCCATAACAATAAATTACTCTTTGATTAATCTGCCGTGGTATAACAAGTAAATGAGTCCATTATGATTATTGGGACTTATCTTTTTCCATAACTAGAACAGGAATTGCTCTCGTTAACTAATCAAACAGCATCTTTAGACAAAAGAGGAATCAACTGTAAATCTACTTGCTCAAGGTCATTTCTTTGATGGCTTTTAAAACGTATAAAAATTGAAATGCTCGAGCTGTCTGATTTTACCGATATGTTACAACATCGTTGAATTGGGCATTGGGTCTATTCTATTACATTTCATGTAAAATTGATTTTTAATTTGTCCAAGTGCGAGAAATTCATTAATTTTGCAAGTTGAATGTTGTTCTGTGAGTACCACTTTGAGGCACCCGTTAGAATGACCATAAATTGACATAGAAAGGTAACTTGCTGATAATGACTACTGAGATAGTGTCTGCAGCTTTGCCAGCGATACTCCAATTCGCTAGTTCCATTAGAACTGGTGACCCTTGTTATATCATTAGCTTTGCTAATTTTTGACCTTTGGCTTCTCGGATGATATCCGTTATCGTGACCATATACAAAGTGGAGCGTTTTCTCAAGGATTGTGTTGGCAGCATCCTTCGTTCTACTTACCGAGATATCGAGGTTATACTTGTTGAGGACGGGTCACCTGATGGTTCCGGTGCTATATGCGATGATTTTGCATCGCGAGATGGTCGAGTACGAGTAATTCACAAGGAAAATGCCGGTGTTTCAGAGGCACGAAATAGCGGCATAAAAGCAGCTAAGGGCGACTATATCTTGTTTGTTGATGGCGATGACGTGGTACACCCTCGCATGATAGAGGTACTGCTCGATGGCATCGAGAGCGGTGACTATGATTTTGCGATGGTCAACGTTGTCCCAATCACGGAAAATGGCTATCACGAGAAGATAAACGACATGGATATAGACACCTCGTCTCGTCGAGTGCTAGAGCAGTCATACTGTGTGCGTCGGCTGTTGGATGTCGGGGCAGCATCGTTGCAGTTCCATGTACCAATCAACAAGCTGATCAAGAGGTCCCTGGTTAAGGATATGTTTTTCAAAACAACAGGTGGTGAGGACTTCGAATGGAATTTGCGCATGTTTCTCAGATCACGACAGGGCATAGCTATAGATGCCAATCTGTACTATTATGTCCAGCATGAGGCATCGATGACACATAGCGGAATCAATTCAACATACATTGACCGGATACGTTCCTACTACCTGTGTTTGAACGATATACCTGCCGACAACCGCACTTACCGCGCCCAGTGTCTCAAAGCAATGTACTCGATGTTGCTGGGCGTGCGGTATGCTTCCCGCGGCACATCCTTTTATCAAGAAGCTAAAGAATGTGGCAAAAATATATATAACAAAACCAAGGACGAACTCTTGGCAAGCGACCTTAGCTGGTCAAGGAAAATGCGTTTCCTGTGCTTGTACCACATGCCGTGGATGTACACGTTCCTCGTAAACTTTGTTTATGGATTTTTACGCCGCTCGTGAATAATCAGTTATGCGGATAGGCATAGTTACACAGCCGCTGGAAATGAATTATGGCGGCATCCTTCAGAACTGGGCATTGCAGCAGGTGTTGCGAGGTTTAGGACATGAGCCAATCACAATTGACGCCTATCAGCTTTACTCAACGCCCCACGTGCTGTTCAACTATATCCACACCTGGTACAGACATCGACGCGGCAAGAAGTGGTATAATTACCCCAAACGATATCGAGGAGCAATGCGCAACGAATTGATGGGACGTTTCATTGAGGAACACATTTCAAAAACTCGGGTAATATGGCATTACAAGCGCAGCGTGGTAAAAAGCTACCGGATGGATGCTTTGGTTGTTGGCAGCGACCAGGTTTGGCGTGTAGGGTACAACGAAAACCACATTGAGGACATGTTCCTCAAATTTGCTGCTGGTCTTCCATTAAAACGCGTTGCCTATGCAGCATCATTCGGTTTGGATAAATGGACTTATAATGAACAGCAGACTGCTGCATGCGCCGCACTAGCCCAGCAAATGGACGCCATCTCGGTGCGCGAGCTCAGCGGAGTGGACCTGTGCCGTGATTATCTGGGAGTGAAGGCGTGTTGCACACTTGACCCCACATTATTGCTGGAATCAGGCGATTATGATAAAATCATTGACGACGAATGGGATTGCTCCACTCCATACTTGGCCGTGTACTGCTTGGACATCACCAAGGCAAAAAAAGACTTCTTCAACCGCTTGGCAGCCGAAAGAAACCTTAGTGTGCGCTATTTCTCTGCTGGCTGGAAAGCCGCTCTATCAATCGAACAATGGCTGGCAATGTTGAAGAATGCCTCAATGGTTATTACCGATTCATTCCATGGCACGGCGTTCAGTATTATCTTCAACAGGGAGTTTTACACTCTATGCAACTTTAAACGAGGCAATGCCCGCATTTCCGGCTTGTTAAACGAACTGGGACTTGGAGAACGCATGGTATCTGACTCTGAGCCTGTTGAACCTAAAGGACATGAAATAGATTGGGCAACCGTGCATTCACGTTTGGACGTTATGCGTGAAGAGAGTAAAGCTTTCCTGTCAAGCAGTTTGTAGCTCTATTATCAAAATCTATGAGACCACTACATGTTATCATGCCTATGGCGGGAGAAGGTTCCCGTTTTGCCAAAGCCGGGTGGACGACACCAAAGCCATTAATTGAGCTGCGGGGCGTCCCTTTGTTCCAGCGTGCAATAGGCAGTGTTGCCCTGCCTGATGTAAAGATGAAATACAGTTTCATCGTCAGACAAGAACACATTGATAAACAACATATTGACCGACTTATTCAGAACATTCTGCCAGAGTCACAAATTTTTTCGGTTCTCAAGACCACAAGGGGTGCTGTCGAGACCTGCCTGGTGGCAGAGACCGCCATCGATGACGATGATGCCATAGTCGTTATGGATTGTGATTTGGAATTCCGCAGCAAGGGCTATAACGAACTCGTGAAAGAGGCTTTGTCTCAACCAGCCAGTGAGGCTGATGGCGGTGCTTTAGTATCATTTGAATCAGTCAACCCACGTTACAGTTATGCTCTTGTGGATGATGATGGTCGAGTATTACGCACGGCTGAAAAAGAACCGATTTCCAATCATGCTTTGTGCGGTGCTTACTTCTTCGGTAGTGGCAAGGATTTCAAGCGCATAGCTCATCAGTTGCTCTACGATGGCACCCACGGCAAGGCTGAATTTTACGTTTCGCTACTGTATAACTACCTGTTGGCCGAGGGCAAAGTAGTCCGATTGGCAACAATGGAAGAATACTATTCCTACGGCACTCCCGAGGAACTGAAAAACTACTTGTAGTATTTCTGCAATGCGCGTAGCATTACCGACCGCCTTCACACGTGATGACACTTTGGCATTGAAGGGTCTCGCAGTATTACTGATGATCATGCATCACGTGCTAATTAGTGATTATTATGATGATCCATCCGCCCTTCTTAAATCAAACATCCTCTTCAATCGTTTGATGGTATTAGGAAAACTATGTGTTGGTTTATTTATGTTTGTGACAGCATATGGGTATTCGCTGAAAAATAATCGCAGTTGGCATTACTCGTTTTCCCATATCAAGCAACTGCTATATCGATATTGGGCTTTATTAATATTTTTTGTTATTCTTGGAATCATTGCAGGAAATCAACCCCAGTCGAAGATGGTCTTGCTCAATATGTTTGGCCTGTCCAGCACATACTCATGTGCCAACTGGTATGTTTATTTCTATATCTATGCCATGCTCATTTTGCCTGCAGTCGTGCGATTGATTGATTCTTGTCATGTAAAAGCCTTAGCATTAAGTATATTACTTTGTGGAATTGCGGCTATGTTACTAAAAACAGACAACCAATGGCTGAACATGGTACGTAACTGTATTTTTTATACGCCAGTTCTGACTACGGGGTGTTATCTGGCCAGATGCAGATTGCCCTTCATTCGTCATCAATTTAACAAAGTAGAGTTGTTATTGATGTTAGTCATTCTATTGGTTGCCGGTTGCTTTTCAAGGGACATCGGTGGATTTTGCACTTTTACTGTAACCGTTCCTGCATTGGCATTTGTTCTCTCTATGCTTTTTCATTATAATAGCACTCAGACAATAAAGACTTGTCTGGTTTTCTTGGGTAGTCTGTCATTGTATATGTGGTTTGTTCATACTGTGTTCTTCTCGATAATGACTCGCTCGCTGTTCCAGCAATCTAGTCTATGGCCAAACAGTATTATGCTTATCTTCTTGCTGGTGTTCTTCTGCAGCCTGGCCGTATCGTTCTTATTGTCACGTGCCGAGAGGGTCATTTTTAGAATTAGAAAATAACTGTAAAATGATTAAGGCAATAGTAACTGATTTTGACGGGACGCTTGTGGACACATTCCAAGCCAACTTCCATGCCTATCAGGAAGCGTTTAACCATGTTGGGCTGTCATTGAGTGAAGAGCAGTACCGCAAGTGTTATGGGCTGCGTTTCGATGGCTTCATGGACGAAATGGAAATCGTGGATTCCGATGTACGCAGGCGAATACGAACTGTTAAGGGCGAGTGTTATCCCAATCATTTCGCCATGTTGCGTGTCAATCAGCCACTATTAGACTTCATCAGGATGTTTCGTCGCTGTGGCGGTAAGACTGCGGTTGCATCTACCGCGAGAGGCAAGAATCTGTTAAATGCTCTCGCTCATATTGGTGCAACTGGGGACTTTGACCTGATACTTGCTGGAGAAGATGTAAAAGAAGGAAAACCATCTCCTGAGATTTACAATACAGTGATGCAGCGCTTAGGTGTATTGCCTGACGAGACATTAGTATTTGAAGATTCGTCAGTAGGGCTCCAGGCTGCTCAGGCGGCAGGTGCCAATTACATAAAGATTAACCTATAATCCCAATAACTTATAGCCTAAAACTATGAAACTTGACATTCAAGGGCATTCTGGTTGTGAAATAGCTATAGTCCATGAGGATAACGACCTGCATATTCATAAGAGTACTCATGATCCGGCTTATGTACCTCGGCTAATCAACCAGGCAAACAAACAGATTGCCGCATCCAAAATAGCCTATCAGAACATTCGAGTTCCTAAAGTCTTTGAGGTCGTGCAGAATGAGAAAGATGCCACCATCAAGATGGAATACATCTACTCCAAAAACTTTGTAGAATATTTTGAAAATGCTGGATTTGAGCAGATTAAGTATCTCATTGGAGCTATCAAGTATTTCATTGATTTGGAAATTGATGCATCAGAGATGAAGACCGTACCATCCTGCATTTTAACTGACAAGATGGCGGACGTTGCACGCAAGGTTCAGAATAATGTCCATCTAAAGAATGATAAAGTTGCTGTTGATCTTGTGATTCAGTCACAGGATATTATGAACAAAGTAGGGGTTATGGTGATGCCAGTAGGCAGATGCCATGGAGACCTTACATTCAGCAATATCCTGTTTAATGGCAACAACTATTACTTGATTGATTTTTTGGATTCGTTTATTGAATCACCATTATTGGATATTGTCAAGATTCGACAGGATACTGCTTACATGTGGTCAACTCTTATGTATAACAAGTCGTTTGATAAAGTCCGCTTAAGCATTATCAGTTCCAAGATTGATTCAGCAATAGATGAGTATTTCAAAGAAAACTATGAGTGGTATAGACGGTATTATATGCCATTACAGTTGATGAATTTCCTTCGCATTCTGCAATACGCACATGAAGACCGTGTAATCTCATATCTCAAGAATGTGATTTCTAGCCAGATATCTTTCATTAACAACCCAAAACCATCATGATGACACTGATAGTACCTATTGCAGCAGATAAAGCTGAATACATTGAAAAACTGCCCCAGCCATTTCGTTTTGATGACAAGGGTACAATGTATTGCGTCAAGGCAATCACTGGTTTGCCTCTAAAAGAAATCAGTGACATCTATTTTGTGATACTGCGAGCTCATGATAACCGTTTTATGCTCAGCGAACAACTCGCGATGCAGTTCAGAAAACAGAATCTGACGAATGCTCACGTTACGATTCTTGATGAGCCAACTACAAGCCAAGCCGAAACCGTTACGCGTGCCATAGAATTGAATAGCATAAAGGGAACCGTGTTCATTAAGGATGCCGACTGCTATTTTACAGCTGATGAGATCATGCCTCAAAACGGTGTGGCAATCTATGCTCTTGAAAACCTACCAATTGTTGACCCTCAACACAAGAGCTATGTGTCTGTCGATGATATGTTCTATGTGACCAATATCATTGAGAAACGGGTTGTAAGCCATTTCTTCAGTGCCGGTGGTTACTGCTTCGAGGACGCAAGGGTCTTTTGTGATTATTATAACAAACTGAAAGATTACGCTCCATTGTATCTGTCTCACATCATCTATGCGATGTTGCTAGACAAACAGATATTCCGCCCTATCGAAATCGATGATTACGAGGATTGGGGTGTAACTAGTAGCACCCGCTAATGTGCTGTTTTCCGGACGAATTACAACACCAAAACCAATTTATGAGAATAGTCTTTGTAAATCTTCATGGCAATGAGTTCTTAGTCAAGACCTTGAATAAATATATTTTCAAGCAGTCTGTGGCTATCAAGCATAAATACATTTTAGATTACCTGCTATCTCGCGATGATATTGAAGTATGTTCCTACATCAATCATCGCGGATTGTCGTTATCTTATAGTACCCGAAACCGATTTCTTCAGTCATTTCGTTTTCTTGAACACAAAATCACCTTAAAGAAAAACGGCATACCGCTCAACAAAATTAAGGTACTTAAGAGCGAAGACGAGATAAGGCATGACGACTTGATTATTGTGTATCAGCTCTTCGGACCGCAGTTGGATTTTAAGTGTCGCCCTGATGCATTCATTGCCCTGAGTCAGCTGCACTTTACTGTGTCACAGGCTAAAGTGATGGAAAAAGTGGACCCTGACCTCATGTACAATGAGAGTGATATGCAAAAGCGATTCATTGCTTTCAATAAATACTTCGGTTGGTTCCACAAACAGTATCTGGTCATCCCATTTGTGTTTGCTGAGCGATTTAAAGTGGTCAAGCCTTTTGCTGAACGCCAAAACAAAGCAGTTTCAGTTGGCACTATTACCTATCCAGATTATCTGATTCAGTATTATGGCCACAATTGCCTCCAACCTGCCCGCAAGCAGATATATGACAACGCCAAGAGTCTTGAACCATGGGTTGACTGTTTCAACAGCGACTATCTAGAGGACGTAAAAACAGCCAAGAGCACATCTAATAAGTATTTAAGAACATTAAAACGCTTACACGATAAAATCTTTGTCGGTCATCAAAAGAAGTATTATTCTTTTGATATGGTAGAGAAATTCAATGACTACAAGATGTGCATTGTGGGCGAAGAAATAATTGGTCTTCCTGGAATTGGTTTTGTTGAAGGCATGGCATGTGGTTGTGCATATATTGGCCAAACCATAGGGTATTATGAGGATTATGGAATGAAAGAGGGTGTTCATTATATCGGTTATGATGGCACGCTTGATGACTTGAAAGCCAAAATCACTTATTACCAGCAATCAGAACACCAAGAGGAATTGGAGACAATTGCCAAGACAGGCTGTGAGTATGTCCGATCACACTTCAACAGCATGGCTGCAGCCGAAGCCCTTCTCAACAATTTACTTGAGGCACAGCGTCGATGGCTGAATGAACATCCTGCTAAGACAACCAATTAAGAGTCGGATATGGTATCTATACTTGTTCCTGTATATAATGCCAGTAAGTACCTGCGCCAGTGTGTGGATTCACTCACGGGGCAGACTTATACCGACCTTCAGATTGTTCTCATCGATGACGGATCGACCGATGACTCATGGGTACTTATGCAGGAAATGGCCCAAGAAGATCCACGCCTTGAAGTCTATTCTCAACCCAATTTCGGTGTAGCTGCTACCCGCAACCATCTGCTTGAGAAGGTGCGGGGAGATTTCGTCTTCTTTGTCGATAGTGACGACTGGATCGAACTCAACACCATTGAAGTACTTCTGAATAAACAAAAAAATGAAGATTCTGACATCGTAATGTTTAAAGAGAGCGGAAACGGAGATGGTAAGGTTTTGTACTATGATAAACAACAGTCAATTAAACTTTTTTTGGAGCATCAGTTATTCCGAGGAATGTTATGGAATAAGTTCTTTAAAAGTATGCTGCTCGATGGCATTACTTTTGATGATACTATTTTTTATGGTGAGGATGCTGCATTCGTGTGGCAAACACTCCAACAAGTTTCAAATGTTGCTTTTATCAATAAGAGTTTTTATCATTATGGTGAGAATGAAGATAGTTTATCACGACAAAAGTTTAACAATATTAAATTATCCTCATATAAAGTGTGGGATTTGATTGTTCGAGAAACAGATGAAAAATGGCCTCAGTATAGTGAAATCGCACATGCTCAGTTGGCTTATCAATTGACACAAGTGCTATTAGCATCCATTGTAGATAGGTATAATATCGAAAAAAATCTGAGAAAATCGATTCAAAAATTAATACGTCGTGATTGGGCTTTGATGAAGAACTATAGATACACATCATCAAAAATGATCATTTTCTCATGGGGCGTATCTCATCAATTTAGACTCATGTGCTTAATATTTCCAGTGTTTCGTACTTACTATTTGAATAAATATAGGCATTTGTAAGATATCTTTAGTCTTTACGGCTTCTTTATGTGTTTATTTTATAGTTTTGTTTATCATTATAGTGGTCTCAATTCTCGTTCCTGTTTATAATTCTGCGGAATATTTGCAGAAGTGTGTTGAGTCTCTTACAAGACAGACATACTCAGAGCTTCAGATAGTTCTAATTGATGACGGCTCAACTGATGAGTCATGGACAATCATGCAGGAACTAGCCCATAGTGATAAGCGTATAGAAGTTTATTCCCAACCCAACAGGGGAGTCGCTGCTACACGTAATCAGTTACTTGACAAAATAAGAGGTGATTTCGTATTGTTTGTTGACAGTGATGACTGGATTGACTTCAATACAGTCGAGGTTTTGTTGAATAAACAACGAGAAAACGATTTTGATATTGTAGGTTTTCAGATAAAGGGAGTATTAATCAAGGACGAAAACTATTATAATCAAGAACAAATAATCAAACTGTTTCTTGAGCATATCGTTTTTACAGGTTCTTTGTGCAATAAATTCATCAAAAGCCAATTATTTACTGGCTTAAGAATTGATGAGAACGTATCTTATGGTGAAGATGCTTTATTAGTGTGGCAAGTGTTACAGCGTGTAAAAAGAGTAGCCACTATAAAAAAGCAACTTTACTATTATCGAATTAACAAACAGAGCCTATCTCATCAGAAGTTTAATGGGAGAAAATGTACCGCTTATACTTCATGGAAAAGAATCTGTAGTGATACTGATTATGCATGGCCACAGTACAGTGATTTGGCACATGCCCGATTCGCATGTGAGATGACTAAGATTTTACGTGACGCGATTATTTGTGGTTATAAAAACAAGACCAGTATCATGGTACTTCAAGATGAGATTCGCCGTGATGGTCATTTGATATATAAAACAGGTGTATCCTCGTTTAAGATGCAATTGTTTGCTTGGATAGTGTCGCATAGCTACAGTACAGCCAAGTATCTCAGGCGTCTTTTTCATTGACAAGACACAAATTGCTTTATGGACAATCGAGTTTTTGGATATGATGCAATGAAGGCACTTGCGGCTTTTTTTGTAGTACTTTTTCATTTTGGAATAAATGAATTTGAGTACCACGAAGGCTGCTTTTACTATCCTTCTCTTGCTCAAACATTAAGTCTCTTTACCTCATGTGGTGTCCCATTGTTTTTTGCTGCCAATGGCGCATTAACTATAAGCCGCAATTATGACTTCAGAAAAACAATTAACAAGGCTCTACGCTTAATTATGATAGCCCTGTTTTGGGGAATCATTATACAATGTGCATATGCAATTCGGTTTCATAGGTCGCCTCATGTCTCATGGGAATCATTGCATTACTATTGGTTTTTATTTTCATTGGCTTATTTCTATATAATAAATTATTTTTTAAATCTTTTACCTCACTGGTGCAGATGGGTATGCTTTTTAGTTTTATTGGTTTTTCCATTTATCACAAATTACATTTGGAATGTCGTTGTATTCATTAATCCGTCTATCTCAATACCGAGTTGGGGACATATAGGAGTCTATACGATGTATGGACTTGTTTATATGTATGCCGGAGATTATTTAGCACATCACAACATAAAAAAGCAAATCTCTATTTGTTGTGTTTTACTCGGTTTGGCACTTTCTCTTTTTGAAGTCATTGCAATTGTTAATTATAGCCATAAGCCATATGAAGGTGCGAACTATGCTTTTCCTACGCTTGGGGCTTTATTCATGACAGTTGGCTTATTTATATGGTTAAAAGGCGTTGACACAAAAACAATCCAAATCAAGCGTTTTATTTCTTTCCTTGGCAGCAATGCTTTGGGAATATATATTTTTCATATGTTATTGATGGCTTTATCGGGAGATTTTTTAATAGGATATGGTTTGTTATCCTATCGAATATCTATTGTTTTATTAGCAATAGTTTATACTATTCTCTCTGCTTTGATATCTGATTTAATTCGAAAAACACCATTGAATTTCCTTTTGAAATTATAATAGTGCTTGATTTGAATTAGATTTGTCACAATCTAGATTTAATGAATATATTTTCGCCTAATCCACAATATTTATTACCCGATTGTTATAGACAACAGCTATCGCTTTTTAAGATTTTAATATAAATTGTGAGATTCATTCAAATAATTCATAATTAAGTATGGGTGCAATTGAATTTGTAGACTCGTGGTATTACTCTACAGTATATTATATTTTTTTACTTGCGATAACCTGGATTACTGTGCTGTATTATATGGGCTCAAACGGTCAAAAAATCTTACAAGCAGAAGACAAACCGTTTCAGATGAGTTCATTCCTTCTTACCCTGCTTTTTGCTTTCTTTATGGGTTTGAGGCCATTCGCAACTGAATTTGGTGACTCCAACGGCTATGCTAACTATTACAGTAATAGTGTTACATCATTTCAACCTTTTAACATTCATACGGAGTGGCTTTGGTATAATATCCAAGTGGTTTGTAAAAGCATAGGATTGAATGCACATGAGTTCTTTTTATTTACTGATCTTGTTTATTTCGGAGCTATGTATGTTTGCTCAGCTATCCTGATGCGCAAGAACATCTGGATTGCTTTATTATTCTTTTTAACTGCTTTTCAAACTTATACATATAGCGTGAATGGCATCCGCAACGGTTTTGCATGTAGCCTTGAACTCATAGCCATAAGTTTGGTATCAGGAACCAAACCTCAACGATATTTCAGTTATCTACTTATGTTTATGGCATTTAGTGTTCATCGCTCTACGATGATTCCTACGACAGCAATTTTAATGACTTTGTTTTTTGTAAAAGACACCCATTTAGCATTACGTTTTTGGTTAGCCTCAATTGCCATATCACTCGTTGCTGGTCCTGTTGTAGAGCAATTATTTGTAGTATTAGGATTCGATGACCGCATGTCAGGCTATATCGCAGGACAACATAATGAGTATAATCAAAGTATTTTTTCATCAACTGGTTTTCGTTGGGATTTCTTGTTATACAGTTCAGCGCCAGTTGCAATGATATGGTATGTGACAAAATACCGCCGTTTCTCTGACCCTGAATATACAGCAGTCGCAAACGCTTATCTTCTTTCAAATGCCTTCTGGATTATGGTAATTAGGGCAGCGTTCTCAAATAGGTTTGCATATCTATCGTGGTTCATTTATCCCATTGTGATTGCGTATCCGTTATTAAGAATGAATGTATGGAAGGACCAGGACAGAAAAACAACAATTATTCTGTTCTTTTATTCTGCATTTACATTCTTTATGTTTTTCATTTATTATTTTGGAACCACGGGGTTTAGAGGCTTTGACCTCTACTGGTGGAAAGATTAATACCACTGTATAATGGCTACTTTAACCATCTTTACTCCTGCTTATAATCGAAGTCACACTATTGGTCGAACTTATGCCAGTCTGTGCCGACAAACCTGCAAGGATTTTTGTTGGTTAATCATTGATGACGGCTCTACCGATAACACAAAAGAACTTGTAGATAGCTGGATTAATGAGGGAATTGTTGATATCACATATATCTATCAGCAAAACCAGGGAATGCATGGTGCCCACAATACTGCTTATCGCAACATCGAGACACCTTTAAACACATGTATCGACAGTGATGACTATATGCCAGATGATGCAGTTGAGAAAATCCTTAGCTGTTGGCAGACATACGGAAACAACAATGTTGCAGGTATTGTTGGGCTAGATGTCACACAAGATGGTGCAATTATCGGAACAAGGTTTCCGGAAGGATTGACAACCACCACACTTCAAGGTTTCTATCAAGCAGGAGGCAAAGGGGACAAGAAAATTGTTTATCGTACAGATATCATTAAACAATACCCTGAGTATCCTTTATTTGAGGGTGAGAAATATGTTGGATTGGCATATAAGTATATGCTTATTGATCAGGATTATGAATTGATTACGCTTAATGAGCCTCTCGTTATAGTTGAGTATCAATTGGATGGTTCCAGTTTCAATATGTTTAAGCAATACTGGAAAAATCCACGAGGATTTGCCTTCTTTAGAAAGGCAGAAATGCTGACAGCCAAGAGCCTGAAACGCAAATTGCAGGTTTGCACACACTATGTATCAAGCTGCATTATAAGCCGCAATTGGCATTTTTTACAAGAAAGCCCTTTGAAATTATTAACATTGCTTTGTATTCCTAGTGGCATTGCATTGTTCTTATTAATTCGTCATAAGGTTAAAAATGACGCAAAAATGCAATTAAAGAAATAGCTCTTTTCAATAATCAACAAAAAGCAAAGATGCTTGGTTGATTATCAAACATTTACTTGCAATTTTGTTCAAATATAAAGAATCTGTCATGAACAACAACCAGCCCCAACCCAAAGTGAGTGTCTTGATTCCCTTGTATAATCAGGAGCGATACATAGATGCGTGCCTTGATTCCATCTGCAACCAATCATATAAGAACCTCGAAATTGTCATTGTCAATGATGGCTCAACAGATCGCAGTCCATTAATGGCAAAGGAATGGGCCGCCCGTGATTCACGCATTAAAATAGTTGACAAGCAGAATGAGGGTCTAACCTTTGCCCGTCGTGATGGATTTAGAGAAGCAACAGGTGACTATATCGCATTTGTGGACAGTGACGATATGTTAACGCCCAAGGCGATAGAGGTCCTTGTCCATCACATGCTGGACAAGGATGTAGACCTGGTATTGGGCGGGATTGTTCGCAAGCTTGGTTTCTTGAAGAAAAAAATCCGTAATCATGGCATTTTCCCTGTTAATCAAGTCGTAACCCAGCCCGAGTTATTTGACAAGTACTATGTTGGATTTTTTGGCAAGAGTTGTTTCACGGTTTCGATGTGGGGACGCTTGTTCAAAAAAAGTATCATCGATAAGGCACTTAAGGAAACTGAACTTTTTTCATCTGAGATTCGTTTCATGGGAGAAGATGAGCATTTCAACGTGATGATTTTCCCATATTTGCATTCCATGTATATGACAGATGAAAACGTTTATTATTATCGCTATGGTGGAATGGCAGATAAGTATAACCGGTTTTTTCCAGAACTATTGAGTTTCTCTACCAAGCGACTAGGATTGCTTGATAAATATAATTACTCTGAAGGCTACCAGTACCTGTTTGCTGAGTATGTGGCCATTTTTTACCAGCAAGCCAAACAACTCATTGGGCACAATAAGGCTGACAAAAATGGTGTAATGGAGTATTTCAAAAATGAAATGGAAACCAATGAACTGGTTCCACGGCTAATCGAGTATTACACCCAACAAACCACACAGAAACCGCAAGTTCAACTCATGATCAATCATGATTATGAAAGGATGTATGATTATGTTGTTGGATTGATAACAACTGGTCGGAAGAGCATTCGATATAAGGTAAAACGTCTTTTATTCAAGTTGATGAAAGCATAAGGACGACAAACACCACCATAATGTTCTCTTCATTAAGCAACAGCATCTCTCATAATGACTGAATATCGTTCACAAACAATTAGCGTGATTGTTCCTCTGTATAATCAGGAACGGTATCTAGATGCATGCTTGCGTTCAATCACAAACCAGACCTATAAAAACCTTGAGATCATCGTTGTAAATGACGGTTCAACAGATGGTAGCCAGGCCATTGCAGAAAAGTGGACGGAAAAAGATCATCGTATCAAAGTCATTAACAAGGCTAATGAAGGGGTAACCATGGCAAGACGTGATGGTTATCTTAAAGCCACTGGCGAATTCATCGCTTTTGTCGATAGCGATGACCTGTTGCCACGACATGCACTTGAAAGCATGTTGGCGCACATTGTCAAACAGGATGTAGATGTTGTTTTGGGCTCAGCAAAAAGAAAACTGGGGATTTTGGAATGGGGAACATTCAACGGCTCGTTTCCACTTCATCAAGTAGTGAGCCAGCCCGAGTTGTTTGACAAACACTATATCTCATTTTTCGGTAAAGCCAGTTTTCATAACAACATGTGGGGACGCTTATATCGCAAGAGCGTCATAGACAAGGCATATCAAGATACCGAATTATTCCCGACTGATATCCGTTTCATGGGTGAGGACTTGTTTTTTAACATGAAATTGTTTCCTTACTTAAGGTCTATGTACCACACTGATGATCTGGTGTACTATTATCGTTATGGCGGCGAGGTTGAATCCTTCAACCCTAATTATACTTCCTTGTTTTTATTATGTGACAAGCGTCTGGCTCTTCTAGACAAGTATGATTATCATGATGGTTACGGACCACTTTATGGAGAGTACGTGAACATAGTTTATCATTATATCAGGAAATTGATTGCTTTCAAGCAAGCTGGCAAAGATTTAATCATTCCTTTTCTGGAAAACGAGTTTTCATCAAGGGAGTTAATGCCACGATTGTTAAACTATTTTGATAAAAACAAATCACCCAACCAATCAGTGCAATTACTTGTTGCTCGTGATTTTGAAGGCATGTACCAATATGCCTACGATGCCCTTCAAAATAGGCGAAGTTCGCTGAAATTTAAAACAAAGCGGCTTTTCCTTAAAACATTGAATCATTTTGCTCGGCAGTAAATGGTGGTGAATAATCAACCTTTAGTGAGTGTACTCGTTCCCTTGTATAACCAAGAGCGTTATTTTGGGACGTGCATTCGTTCAATTTGCAACCAGACTTATCGCAATCTAGAAATTGTGGTGGTTAACGACGGCTCTACCGACAAGAGCGGAATTTTGCTGGAACAGTGGGCAAAAAATGACAATCGTATCATAATCGTCAACAAGTCAAATGAGGGGCTTGTCAAAGCAAGACGTGATGGATATCTCAAAGCAACAGGGGAATTCATAGCTTTTGTCGACAGCGATGACGCAATGCCTCCTAGAGCAATAGAAACCCTTGTCCGACATATCACAGAAAAAAACGTGGATTTGGTCATTGGTGCAATAACCAGAAAATTGGGGATATTTACTTGGGGTAACAGCAAATCATACGGTATTTTCCCCACTGGTCAAGTTGTCAATCAACCGGAATTGTACGATAAATACTTCGTTGGTTTCTTTGGTCAAGCGTGCTTTCTTTTTTCAATGTGGGGACGCCTATTCAGGAAGAGTGCCATTGACAGGGCACTTCAGAATACGGAACTATTTCCGGACAATATCCGTTTCATGGGAGAAGACCTGAACTTTAACATGAGGATTTTCCCATACCTGCAATCAATGTACCGTACGAGAGAGTTAGTATACTACTATCGTTATGGTGGCGCCGTCGATAATTTCAATCCTCACTATCCTGAGTTATTGCGCATGACCGATGACCGCCTACATCTTTTAGACGAACGTGGGTACGATAAGGGATATGCCACATTGTTCGGCGAGTACATCAACATGTTCTACTTCCGCGCCCAGCAGTTGATCGACTTCAAGCAGGCCGACAAAGATGGCGTGATAGCTTATTTTAAACAGGAATTGAACGAGCGCCGACTAGTGCCGCGATTCATGAAATACATTGCCGATTGTGGCTCCAACAACCAAGCTGCCATGCTGATGCTGAATCGCGATTACGAAGGAATGTACGAGGAAGCCAACAGGAGAGTTCGACAGTTGCACAGCACATGGCAGTGCAAAATCAAGTCCGTGGTGTTAAGGATATTGGAACATTTGTCATAACTATTTAACATGATTAACAACATTAATAATCAGCCATTGGTAAGCATCTTGATACCGTTATATAATCAAGAGCGCTATTTTGAGAAGTGCATCCGATCGGTCTGCGACCAGACATACAAGAACCTCGAAATTATTGTCGTCAACGACGGCTCAACCGACAAAAGCTCAGAAATCCTCTCCAAATGGGCTTCAAAGGACAATCGTATCAAAGTCGTGAACAAGCAGAATGAGGGCTTGCCGATGGCACGAAAGGATGGATATCTGAATGCAACTGGGGAATATATATGTTTCGTGGACAGTGATGATCAGCTTGTTTCCAATGGCGTTGAGGTGATGGTAAAACACATCATGCGGCATCAGGTGGATATGGTTATTTGTACGGCTAAGCGTATGTTGGGCATTTTAAAATGGAGCCGTATTACTGGACCGTTTCCAAAGGACCATGTAGTTCGTCAACCCGAATTGTTTAGTCAATATTATGTGAATTTCTTTGGAAAAGCAAGCTTTCCAAATAATATGTGGGCTCGGCTGATCAAGAAAACGGCTATCGATAAGGCTTATCAGCAAACCGACATTTTCATGACTGAACTCCGGTTTATGGGAGAAGATTTGTATTTTAATATGAAGATTTTCCCTCATTTGCAATCGATGGTGATGACAGATGACATTGTCTATTACTATCGCTATGGTGGTACTGTGGATCATTTTAATAAGTATTATCCCGAATTGTTTAGGCTTGCTGATATCCGACTTAGCCAACTTGATCAGTATTCCTATCACGATGGATATGAACCTTTGTTCGTAGAGTATTCCAATATGATATACTATTATGCTGAACAATTATTGCAGTACAAGATGGGGGGGAAGGAAGATATTATCAATTGTTTTAGGCAGGAAGTGAATCATCGTGAAATATATAAACGAATGGCATGCTATTACGCTGAACATGAACATAAAAACAAAGGTCTTTCTCTTTTCGTTAAGAAGAAGTATGATGAAATGTATTGTCTTGCATACGAACAGATGAGTTCTCGCTGTTCTTCACCTAGATATATATGTGTACGTACACTTTTAAGCGTTATAGAAAGTATTATGTAGTTTTCATTATTAGTTTATAATCTTTAATGTGGTTATGAAACAGCTATCTCAACAACCTCTTGTAAGTATATTAGTACCATTGTACAACCAAGAGCGTTATCTTAATGCATGTTTGGATTCTATTTGTGGACAAAGCTACAACAATCTCGAAATAATAGTTGTGAATGATGGATCAACAGATAAAAGCAAGGAATTATTATCTAATTGGGAGTCAAAAGATAATCGAATTATCGTCATTGATAAGCAAAATGAAGGGCCTTCTTTAGCACGAAAGGATGGTTTTTTAAAAGCCACGGGTGATTATGTTGCCTTTGTAGATGGTGACGATATTTTACCCAAGAATTCAATTAAAGTACTTATGGACTATATGATAAAAACAGGAGTTGATATAGTTTTTGGCTCCATGATAAGAAAACTTGGTTTTTTAAAATGGAAAGCTAATAATGATCCCTTTCCTCTCTATGAAAGTGTGAAGCAGCCTGAACTCTTTAATGAGCATTATATATCATTCTTCGGAATTCCCACTTTTCGTATTAATATGTGCGGTCGAATGTATAAGAAGAGTGTTATAGAAAAAGCATATCAAGAAACTGAACTTTTTTCTGAAGAAATCAGGTTTATGGGGGAGGACTTGTATTTCAATATGAAGTTGTTCCCGTATTTAAGTTCAATGTATGCTATTGGTGATGTTGTATATTTTTATCGTGTTGGCGGAGGGTCAGAAGATCATTTTAACCCCAGATATACAGATCTTTTTAAATTATCCGATATCCGAATTGATTTGCTGGACAAGTATAACTATCAAAAAGGATATAATCGTCTGTTTGAACAATATGCAAGGAATTTTTTCTATCACGCTCATCAATTAATTGAGTTTAATCAGGCAGATAAAAATGGTGTTATTTCTTTCTTTATGAATGAGATTAAGACTCGAAAGATTGCTTCACGATTATTTGATTATTATTCAAATAAAGAAATTGAGAATAAAGAAATTAAGTTGATAGTAAACCAAGACTATGAATGCATGTATGATTATGTGAATGAATGGGTAGAAAGTCGCCATCGCACCATGAGGTACAAAGTAAAAAAACTCTTTCTAAGTATTATTGAGAGCAAATAGATTTTTGGCTCATGAGGATTCTTCATGTCATAACGATGCTAGGAGCTGGGGGGGCAGAGCACCTCTTGGTCGATTTGTTGCCATTATTGCGAGAGAAGGGTAATGATGTTGATTTGTTACTATTGGATGGAGTTGAAACTCCATTCAAAGACGCATTAAGGCAAAAGGGGATAAAGATATTTGAATTGTCAAAAGGTGAAGATGTAAATGATTTCAGTAAGGTCTATGATTTGTCTTGTATTGTAAAGTTGAGGAAATACATTGGGCAATACGATATCATTCATACTCACAACACTGCTTGCCAGTTTTTTGTGCCGTTGTCAAGAATGTTGACATCTGCTAGAACGATTCTTGTAACTACCGAGCATAGTCCCAACAACCGGCGCAGAGAAAAACGATGGTGGATTCCATTGGATAAATGGATGTATAATCAGTATGCTGCAGTCATTTGTATTTCTGATCAGACACGTACTAATCTGGAGCAATATATAGGTGAGAAGTCCAACATACACACTATTTATAACGGTGTTGATATTGGACGTTTTTTAAGGCCAGTAAAGAGCATCAAGGGGCAAACTCAGTTTGTGATTACAATGGTGGCCGGCCTACGTGCAGAGAAGGATCATGAAACCTTACTTAAAGCGATGACTTTACTACCGGATAGTTATCGCCTGCAGTTAGTTGGCGGGGGCGAGAAAGAAGCATACTTGAAGTCTTATTGCAAAGAATTAGGCTTAGAAAATCGCATCAGCTTTTTAGGCGTTAGGCTGGATGTCCCCGACTTACTAGAAAAAAGCGATATAGTTGTGCTTTCATCTCATTGGGAAGGACTATCATTGTCGAGCATTGAGGGTATGGCTTCGGGCCGGCCTTTTATTGCCAGTGATGTTGGAGGGCTGAGAGCAATTGTAAAAGATGCTGGAATCTTGTTTCCCAAAGGAGATGAACATGCATTGGCAGAGTCAATTATGAAACTCTGCAATAACCCGGAACTCTATGCTCAAATTGCATCACGTTGCCAAGAAAGAGCTCAAAAGTATGATATATCTAATATGGCTGACGGGTATGATAAGTTATATAAATCGCTTATGAATAGCAACCAGACCAAAGCCTTGACGCCAACGGAAACTAAATCATGAAAATCCTGCACGTTATCACATCTTTATATACTGGCGGAGCCGAGCGACTTATGGTCGATCTGTTACCTTTGTTGTGTGACAAAGGAAAAATTCAAGTGGAGTTATTGCTAATCAATGGTGTAGATACTCCATTTAAGAAAAGAATAGAAGAATGTGGCATTAGAGTAACTGCATTATCAAACACAAATGACGTTTATAATGTTCGCAACATATTAAGAATTCGTCGCTTCCTTAAAAATAATGATTATGATATAATTCATACTCACAACACGGCCTGTCAATTCTATGTGCCATTATCTAGACTTTTTCTAAAGAAAAAACATGGGGTATTAGTGACCACTGAACATAGTTTATCTAATAGAAGGCGTAATAAATGGTGGTTACGTCCTATTGATAAATGGATGTATAGCAAGTATGAATCGATTATTTGCATAGCAGATGAGTCGAAACGTAGTCTAGAGAATTATATAGGTTCATATGGCAAAATCCGTCTAATTTGTAACGGTGTCAATACAAGACACTTCTATAGGCCAATTAAAGACATCTCGAATCAGAATCATTTTACGATAACCATGGTCGCGGCGATTCGTGAGGAGAAAGATCATGAAACGCTTTTCAGAGCAATTGCAAAATTGCCAAACAACTATAGCTTGCAACTGGTGGGTGGAGGAGAGAAAGACAGAGTGAATGCTCTGAAAAATTTGTGCCATGAGATGAAGTTGGATAATCGTGTTACCTTTATGGGAGTGCGTATGGATGTTCCTGATATTTTGGAACAGAGTGACATTGCTGTGCTTTCGTCACATTGGGAGGGCTTTGGCTTGGTTGCTGTTGAGGCAATGATGGCGGGCAAACCTTTTGTAGCTACCGATGTCGGTGGATTGCACGATGTAGTAGGCGGCGCGGGGCTGTTATTTCCTCATGGTGACGATAAAGCGCTGGCCACAAACATCCAATGGTTGTGTGAGCATCCTAATGAGTACCATCAAATAGCTCTAAAATGCCAAAACCGGGCTTGTAATTATGATATCTCAATTATGGCTCGCAAATACCTAGAATTGTACAAGACAATTGTGTAGTTTTTATTTATGAGAAAACTGAAAATTATCAGATGTTCAACTGTTCCTCAGTCCTTAAATTCATTCTGTAACGGAATGCTGGAGGAGCTCTCTCAAGAGTATGAGGTTGTTGCAGTATCTTCTCCAGGGGAAGCATTGGAAAAAGTAGGACAACGAGAAGGTGTCCGTACCATTGCCGTGCCCATGGAGCGCCATATCTCGTTGATAAACGACCTACGCTCACTATGGAGAATGTGGAAAGTCATGAAAAGCGAGAAACCAGATATGGTTCATTCTATGACCCCCAAGGCAGGACTCATCTGCATGATAGCAGCCTGGCTTACAAGAGTACCACGCCGTGTTCACACGTTCACGGGCCTTGTGTGGCCCACAGCTACAGGTTTGAAGCGTCGCATTCTGATGGCTACTGACTGGTTGACTTGTGCCTGCGCCACCCACATTATCCCTGAGGGCGAGGGTGTAAAGAGTGATTTGCTCAATCATCACATTACATGCAAACCCATCAAGGTTTTGGGATATGGTAATGTGAAAGGCATTGACATGGAACATTATAATCCAGCATTGTTCGATAAAGGACCTCATTCTGATGGTTTCACATTCGTGTTTGTAGGACGAATTGTTCGTGACAAGGGCATCAACGAGTTGGTTGCTGCTTTTGACCGCCTACATAGAGATTATCCAGATGCGAGACTTGTACTGATTGGGCCACGTGAGGACAACTTGGATCCGGTGCTGCCTTCAACACTTGACCGCATCAATAGTGGAGATGGTATTCAAGCCACCGGTCCACAGAGTGATGTCCGCCCATTTTATGCTACGGCCGATGCGTTGGTATTCCCCAGTTACCGAGAGGGATTTCCTAATGTCGTGATTGAGGCAGGTGCTATGGGCTTGCCTAGCATAGTTACCGACATCAACGGTTCTCGTGAGATTATCATCGATGGAGAGAATGGTGTTATCATTCCTCCGCGTAACGAGGAGGCTTTGTATCAGGCCATGAAGTGGTTTGTCGAACATTCCGATGAAGTAGCTGCTATGGCCCAAAATGCACGACATCTCATCGCCTCACGCTATGAGCAGGGATATGTGCGGCAGTGTCTCTATGACTTCTATCATGAAATATTAAAGGACAATTGATGTGAGAGATATATACAAAAACTATATCAAGCGAGGACTTGGTTTCTCTTTGGCTTTGCTTGCAATTATATGCTTGTCACCTGTTTTACTAGTTGTAACGATTTGGTTGCATTTCGCGAACAAAGGAGCTGGAGCGTTCTTTCTTCAGGAACGTCCAGGTAAAGACGGTAAGATTTTTAAAATCATCAAGTTTAAGACTATGACCGATGAGCGTGATGCTGATGGAAAATTATTGCCCGATGCTAAACGTCTTACCAAGATTGGCCGTTTTGTGCGTTCCACCAGCATCGACGAACTGCCCCAATTGATTAATGTTTTGAGAGGCGATATGGCACTGATTGGGCCACGTCCTCTGTTGGTTCAATATCTGCCCTTGTATTCCCGAGAACAGGCCCGCCGGCATGAGGTCAGGCCTGGCATTACGGGGTGGGCTCAATGCCATGGCCGCAACACGTTGTCATGGAGCGAGAAATTCAGTTATGATGTGTGGTATGTTGACAACTGCACGTTCAAAACTGATCTCAAGGTGATTTTCACCACTATTAAGAAAGTGATTGTCCGAGATGGTATTTCACAGGACGGTCAAGCAACAATGGAAGAATTTAACGGAAAAAACTAATGTATCTTTACGGAGCTAGCGGACACGCTAAAGTCCTCATTGACATGTTGATTGCATCAGGTGTTAAAATTGATGCTTTATTTGATGATGATAAAACGATCAGTGAGTTGATGAGTATTCCTGTGAAACATCAGTGGAATCACGAATCCCCCATAATAATCAGCATTGGTAATAATTTCACACGCAAGCAGATTGCTGAAAAATTGTGCTGTGAATACGGGATAGCTATTCATCCTTCTGCTATTATTTCACCATATGCTTCAATTGGAGAAGGGAGCGTAGTGATGCAGGGGACAATTGTCCAAAGTTCTGCTCATATCGGGAAACACTGCATTGTGAATACCGGTGCAACAGTGGATCATGAATGTGTTATCGAAGACTATGTCCATATTTCACCTAAGGCCACACTGTGTGGCAATGTCTATGTGGAAGAAGGGGCTTGGATTGGCGCATCTGCTGTAGTGGTGCCCGGAGTAAGAATTGGCAAGTGGAGCTTAATCGGAGCAGGAAGTGTTGTTGTTAGCGATATCCCTGATGGCGTTATTGCCTATGGAAATCCCTGTAGAGTAAAGTCTGTTCACGAGACCTGTTGCTCAAAACGCATTGCCATTTACGGAGCTGGAGGCTTAGGACGGGAGGTAGCAGGTGGTATTCAGCGTATCAATCAAGCCGGTTTGGGCAACTGGAATCTAGTGGGCTTCTATGATGATGCCAAGCCTAAGGGTTTCAAGGTGTCTCATTTAGGCGAAGTGCTTGGAGGCATGGATGAGTTAAATGCTATGGAACAACCAATGGCGCTTGCTATTGCAGTGGGCACTCCGATGTCACGAAGGATGATTCATGACCGCATCACCAATCCAATGATTAGTTTTCCCAACCTAATTTCACCCTCGTTCAAAGTGCTTGATCCTTCGACATTTAAAATTGGTGAAGGCAATATTATTCAGGACAATTGTAGCGTGACTTGTGATGTTGAAATTGGTGATTACAACGTTCTCAATGGCTCTAATGTAATGGGCCATGACGTTAAAGTCGGTAATTTCAATGTGATGATGCCAGGAGTGCGCCTTTCTGGAGAAGTTTCAATTGGCGATAATAACCTTTTAGGTGTTGACAGTGTTGTCCTTCAGCGGGTAAAAGTAGGTAATAACATCACTCTGGGCGCTGGTAGTGTTCTGATGACAAAGCCTAAGGATGGATTCACCTATATCGGTGTTCCTGCTAAAAAGTTTGACTTTAAATAAAAGGATAAGGATATGGATTATAATCCCTTTTCATTGGTCGGTAAGACTATATTGGTGACAGGTGCGTCATCTGGCATCGGACAGGAAACCGCTATTGCATGTTCAAAATTGGGTGCCCGCGTCATTGTGACGGCCCGCAACCAAGAGCGCCTACAGGAAACATTTGACCAACTTGAGACGATAGATGAAGGGCACATGCAATTGTTGGCTGACATGACTTCTCAAGAAGACTTAGAACAGCTGATTGCTTCTTTACCCTCGCTTGATGGAGCAGTTCTTTGTGCCGGCAATTCCACTACCTTACCCCTACAGTTTGGTTCGCGACAGAAATTTGATGAGATGTTTGACGTGAATTTCTTTGCACCAGTGGAACTGTTGCGCTTAATGTACAAGAAGAAGGTTCTCCAAAAGGGTGCTTCTGTTGTAATGATAGCGTCAATTGGCGGCACTCACAGTTTTATGCCAGGCAACGGAGTGTATGGCGCATCCAAAGCTGCTCTCAACTCGGTGATGAAATATGCAGCCCGCGAGTACGCCTCACGAAAGATTAGAGTCAACAGCATCTGCCCCGGTATGGTGGACACGCCACTTATCCATCGAGGCACCATCACTGAGGAACAACTGGCCGAAGACGCTAAGAAATACCCATTAGGTCGTTACGGCCGTCCTGAGGACATTGCCAATGGAGCAATATACCTCTTAAGTGATGCCTCAAGTTGGCTCACAGGGCATGATTTGGTTATTGATGGAGGTTTTTCAATATAGTTTTTTAGCTTTTTCTTTGTTGAAAGAAAATTTGTATGTACATTTGCCCTCTCAATCATTAATTTTTGATACTTTTGACTAGAAACTCAAATTCATTTATGTATGAATATACAGGATTTCATTGAAAATTTCGCGGCACAGTTTGATGATACTGATGAAGCACTATTTACCGCTGAAACCGAATTTAAAGCACTGGATGAATGGTCCTCGTTAACTGCATTGTCTATTATCGCAATGGTTGATGACGAGTATGACGTTATAATCAAGGGTAGTGATATATTGAATTCCAATACGATTCAGGATTTATTTGAAATTGTTGAAAATCAACAACAATAAAGCAATCCAAATCGATTAATATCAGTAATGGAGAATAAGGTCAAGGCAATCATCGCTCGGGTATTGAATGTTGACCCCGAGGTGATAACTGACGGACTGTGCTCTGGTGACATACCCGAGTGGGATTCTGTTGGAAACTTGGCCATTATAAGTACACTCGAGCAGGAACTAGAAATTGAATTCCCGCTTGAAGATTTGTTCGACTTGACATCTGTTCAGTCAATTGTCGACGAAGTCAACCAATTAATGCATGTTTGATGCTCCTCACAGCCATGTGCTCAGTTGTATAGCTGGCCTTGCGCGACATAACCCCGACAAGGTTGCCCTTGTTGAGGGCAATCAGCGCATCACTCGCGGTCAACTCGTTACAAATATTGAGATTGCTGCATCCTTTTTGACATCAATCGGCTTAAAACCGGGTGACCGAATACTGTTGTCTGCCCGCAAGGAACTTGAGTTTGTCTATTTGTATTTTGCAGCCCAACTGCTTGGGTTTGTCAACGTAGTTGTTGATCCAACTTCTCCGCAGGACAGACTGGATTATATTCTGAAGACCACTAATCCCGTAGCGGTTATTGGGCTCAACCTTCGAACAGGAAACCATCGTTGTATCCAGTTTGATGATGTCAATGTCAACCACAGCAATAGGGGAGACTCCATATACACATGGCCCAAGGTGAACGCTGATGATGTGGCGGATATCATGTTCACTACAGGAACAACAGGAGCCCCCAAGGGAGTTTGCCTTTCTCACGCCAACTTATCAGGTTCAGCCAGCAACATCAATGGCTTTATCGGCAACCGTGAGGAAGATATTGAGGCTCTAGGATTGCCATTAAGTCACTCATTCGGACTTGGACGTCTGCGTTGCGTAATGATGGCGGGCGGCACAATGGTCCTGGTGGGCAATTTTGCTAATCTCAAGGCCTTTTTTACGATATTAGAACAAGAACATGTAACAGGGTTTGGAATGGTACCTGCTGTATGGCAATACATCAAGCGGTTAAGTGGCACCCGCATTGCCAAGTTCAGCGACCAGCTCCGTTACATCGAGGTGGGCAGCGCTGCTTTGCCAATCGAAGACAAGCGTCTATTAATGGAACTGTTCCCCAATACCCGACTCTGCATCCATTACGGTCTAACCGAAGCATCAAGGGCATTATTCAGCGAGTTGCATCTTAATGCCAAGAATCTAGAGTCAATAGGTAAACCCGTTTCCAGTCATGTTGAGGTGTGTATTCTGGATGAAAATGGTGAACCTGTACCTGACGGCACCGATGGAGAGCTGTGTGTCTGCGGTAATATGGTCATGAAGTCCTATTTGTTGCCCGATGACAATGCAGATGCCTTCTATGGCAGATGGTTCAGGACAGGAGATTGGGGACATCGTGATAGTAATGGTTATTTCTATTTGACTGGTCGTAAAAAAGAACTCATCAATGTGGGAGGGGAGAAGGTAAGTCCAGCTACTATCGAAGCTGCCATAATTTCGCTTGGAGTGCCTGATTGCGCCTGTATTGCAATACCAGATCCTAATGGAGTGTTAGGTGAAGTGCCCAAAGCCTTTTTGCAGCGCTACGATAACCCATTGACTATCGATGAAATAAGACAACATTTAGCCCATTTGCTGCTCACTAATGAAATTCCAGTTCAATACGAATGGGTTGATGTGATTCCCCGTTCTTCTTCAGGTAAAATACAGCGTCTAAAGCTGAAAAGATAGAAACTACATATCAATAAACTGTTAGTATCTATGTCACGACTAACAATTAATAACATACGCATTGCCGGATTGAGCGCCTGTGTTCCTTCGACAGTAGAAGACAACCTCACTTTGCCCATCTACAAAGATCAGAACGAAGCTCAAAAAGTCATCACGTCAACCGGTATCGAACGTCATCACAAGGTTGAAGTTGGGACTACGGCATCCGATTTGACCGTTAAAGCAGTTGAGGACTTGCTTAGCAATTTAGGTTGGGAATCTCAAGATGTGGACTGTTTTGCCTATGTATGTACATCACGAGATTATATTGCTCCCCAAACTGCTTGTGTATTGCAAGATAGACTGAAATTGCGCAGTGACTGCTGTGTGTTTGATTTGCCGTTCGGCTGTTCGGGGTGGGTCTATGGTATGAGTATCGTAGGGTCGCTGATGTCTCACGGTACTCTCAAGCGTGGCATCCTGGTAGCTGCCGAAACCAATACGCAGAACCGCAATCCTCGCGATACGACCGTGCGTCCCTTGTTTGGCGACGCTGCTACAGCAACCGCTCTCGTGTTTGACCCAGACAACTCACATCCCATGAATTTCATGTTTGGTGTTGACGGCAGTGGTTTTGACGCGGTGTGGGCTCCATATGGTGGCATGCGCAATCCAGTCACACCCGATGCCCTTGAAGAAAAAGAGGTCTCTCCTGGGGTCTACAGGCGTGGTGTTGACATGGTTGTCAATGGCATGGACGTATTTGGTTTTGCTATTAAGCAACCTCCCCGTTCAATCAAGGAGCTTATCTCCACATTCAGTATTGATGTGGAAACTGTGGACTTGTTGCTTCTGCATCAAGCTAACAAGTTCATCGATGAGAAAATACGCAAATCCATCAAAATGCCTCCCGAGAAAACACCTTATTGTCTTGAAGAATACGGCAATGTCACCAGCGCTTCTATCCCACTGACTATGGTGTCTAGATGCCGCGAACAGTTATCAGGAGATGATAAACATTGTATCGCATGCGGATTCGGCGTTGGACTGGCATGGGCAAGTATGGAATTTTATGCTGGTGGAATAAAAGTTGGAGATGTCATTGATTATTAAACACTTATGGGGCATTATATCAATACAAATAAGGAATTTTACTGGGGCGACTGGTACTTCAAGTCCCATGTGATGTATGACGGCTTTGACTACAAAGCTCACAAAAAGGAACTGTCTCCTTACTATGAATCACGTGGCTTTAAGGTCTCGATGATGTTTGCCGATTACTTCTCGAGGCTAAACGGCATCGATAGTGACCGATACCTGTCGATGGACGTGTACTACTTCTTTGTAATACCGTCACTTAACCGTTACGATTTTAAGGACGCCTATCTCGACAAGAACATCTACAGCGAGTTGTTCCCTAACGTGAAACAACCACTAGCTATTGTCAAGAATATACATGGTCACTTGTATCGTGATGGACAAGAGATTTCTCTCGAGAAGGCCATAGTCGCAATCCAGAGCCATGAAGGAAATCTTATTATCAAGCCAACAGTAGAAACCTGCAACGGGGAAGGAGTCGAGCAGATTGGCGATTGCTCAACCGAGCAATTGAAGGCTTTGCTTGAGCACTATGACATCAACTTCATCGTACAGGAGAAAGTAAAACAGCATCCTGATCTGCAACGTATTAATCCAACATCACTCAATTCGATGCGGTTATACACTTATCGCCGCCTGGATGGCACCTACGAGTTCTTGTATCCGTTTGCACATCTTCGTTTCGGTGGCAAGGGAGCCATCAAGGATAATGTATCGCAGGGTGGGGGAACCTGCTTGATTCATCCCGACGGACGGGTTGACGACAGGGTGTATCGCTTCAAGGACATGAACGTCAGCTCACTAAGCAAGGAAACAGGGGTTGACAATCTTGTGATACCCTGTTATGAGAAGGTCATTCAGACGCTCTTCCAGATGCATAGCCGCTTGCCCTACTTTGATTTTGTGGGATGGGATGTGACGGTTTTGCCCGACGGCGAGCCCTTACTGATAGAGTTTAACCTGGTTCCCAGTGTTGAAGGGCCGCAAATGATGGCAGGTCCCATGTTTGGAGAGTATCTTGATGAGGTCATTGAACGAGCAAGTCATGTAGAGTGTTCACGAGAACAAAACTATAAAAAAGTTTTCCCCAAAAACTCACTATTCTATCTCCACATGCAATGAGAATCCTATAACACCGTTGTTTATCAATGAGCTTGACAATCTATCAAGTAGTTAACACTATCTTCAGGTCCTGCAGCTATGTGCTGTCCCAGGAGCATTGCTCATGGGTTGTGGATTGTGGGGATGTTGATAAGCTCTTGCCTTTCATTGATGGTAAACTGAGCGGGATTCTGCTCACTCATGCCCATTTTGATCACATCTATGGCTTGAATACCTTGACCTCGTTATTCCCCAAAGTACCAGTCTATACCAATCAAGCTGGAATCGAGAGTTTGACTAATGACAAACTTAATTTCTCAAGATATTATGGTGAACCGTTCATCTTCGACAATCCCCAACTTGTCCAACTTATCGATGATGGCAAGTATATCGACTTGTTTGAAGAGACTCGGGTCAAAGCAGTTTTCACTCCCGGCCATAGCAACGATAGTATAACCTGGGTGGTAAACGATGTGTTATTTACAGGTGACAGTTATATACCAGGAGTAAAAACAGTAACCAATTTACCGCACTCCGACAAGATATTAGCTTCTCAAAGCGAAATCATCATCAAGCAGCTGGCCGAGAACCGTACTGTATATCCCGGTCATGCACCAGAACAGATATAAACACTTCTAAAATATTTATTTAATCAAATGGCTAACAACAGAATACTACTTTGTCTCGCCCACATGAGCGGGCAGGAAATGAAATACATCAAAGAGGCTTTTGATACCAACTGGGTGGTTCCTTTGGGTCCAAATGTCAATGCATTTGAAGAGGACCTGGAACGACTGTGTGGCGAGGGCAAGCGCGTAGTTGTTCTTAGCGCGGGCACCGCTGCTATCCATTTAGCACTTGTTAACCTTGGAGTGGGTCGTGGCGATGAGGTGATTTGCCAGTCCATGACTTTCTCGGCCAGTGCCAATCCCATTGTCTATCAAGGTGCAACGCCAGTATTCGTCGATAGTGAACGGGACTCCTGGAACATGGACCCCAACTTGCTTGAGGACGCCATCAAGGATCGTATCGCTAAAACAGGTCGCAAACCCAAAGCCATCATCCCCGTATATCTGTATGGAATGCCTGCCATGATTGATGAGATTATGGAAGTGGCGCAACGCTACGAAATACCTGTCATTGAGGACTCTGCCGAAGCCTTCGGTTCCCGCTATCGTGACCGGTTATGCGGCACGTTCGGCACTTTCGGCATTATGAGTTTCAATGGCAACAAGATGATTACCACAAGTGGCGGAGGCGCGCTTATTTGTCCTGACGAGACTACCAAGAAGAAGACCATGTTCTATGCGACACAGTCCCGTGAGCCAATGCCTTATTATCTACATAAGGAAATTGGTTATAACTATCGCATGAGCAATATCTGTGCAGGAATCGGTCGCGGTCAGATGACCGTATTGGATGAGCATTTGGCGCATCACAAGCATTTATGTGAACGTTATGTAGAATTATTTAGCAAAGTTGACGGTATTAGTGTTCACGTTAACCCTGATAGCCGTTTTGACAGTAACTATTGGCTCAACACGATTCTGATAGACCCTGCCAAGACAGGCGTGGATTATGATACCGTTAGACTTCATCTTGATGCGTGCAATATTGAGTCCCGCCCGTTGTGGAAACCAATGCATACACAACCCGTGTTTGCTGATGCTCCAGCTTATGTCAACGGGGTGAGTGAAGAATTATTTACCATGGGGCTCTGCCTTCCCAGCGGTCCCTGCGTGAGCGATGAGGATGTAGAACTCGTTGCTCATGAGATTATAGCTTGTTGCAAGCATTAAGACGTTATCAGAATATTAACTCAAAAAAAAATAAGATTATGAAAATTGCAATCTATGGTGCCGGAGGATTTGGCAAGGAAGTTGCCTGCCTTATAGACCGAATCAATGCCTATGGTGGTGACTGGCAGTTGATTGGATTCTTTGATGACAGCAAGCGCGTTGATTCATCAGTATCACGCTATGGTAAGGTGTTAGGCGGCATGGATATGCTGATGGGCATCGATGAGCCGCTAGCTATCGCCATAGCCATCAATGACAACAAGGTTGTTCGTCGTATCCGTGAGAGTATCACCAATCCTAACATCACATTCCCCAATCTCATCGACCCCTCATTGTTCTTGGTTGATGGACAGACAGTTAAAATGGGTGAGGGCAATATCATCCAGAACGACTGCATGATATCATGTGATGTTACTATTGGTAACTTCAACCTCTTCAATGACCATGTCGTTGTGGGCCACGATAATGTCATCGGTAACTTTAACGGACTCATGCCTGGAGCACACCTGTCAGGAGGCATCACTATTGGTGACAACAATCTGCTGGGAGTAGCCAGTGTTGTTTTACAGGGCATGTGCATCGGAAATGAAGTGACACTGGGAGCCAACAGCGTACTCATGACTCAACCCAAGAACAATTCCACATATCTGGGCGTACCGGCCAGGAAGTTTGATTTCTAAAAAAGAGGCCATTTCCTGGAAACTCTAATGTCAATACTTGGCAAATGTCCAGTTACATCATTGTTTCCGGTACAAAAACCACAAAAAAATTGACCGTTATTACTATTCTTGGTGCTTAATTAAGATTTTTTATTTAATTTTGCACGCCGTAAAAATATTTTAGGTATTTTTGCGTTATTATTAAACAATGAATTTGGAACAATTCATAGAGAATTTTGCGGGGCTGTTTGATGAAACAGAGCCCGATACCATAAAGGCCACCACTCAATTCAAAGATATCGAGGAATGGTCTTCACTTGTTGCTTTATCGGTCATTGCTATGGTCGATGAAGAATATGACGTGGAATTCCACGGAGATGATATCCGCAACAGCAACACGGTCGAAGACTTGTATGACATCGTTTTATCAAGGGTTGAATGATGGCAAGGAACACGGCAAATAATCTCCGCCTCGACTATTGTTGATGGTGGAGGTGTGTTGTGTAGTGTTTGTTGTTATATTTATAACTCATAGCACTGGAGAACCTTCTTTTAACTAAAAACCATACGAGCCTATGGCAAAGATAACATTTCACGGTGTGGGTATTAAAGCTTTAAGTGCTTGCGTACCACCTGAAGTAATCTATAACAAGGACTTGGGTCACCTTATCCCTGAGGAAGAAATAGAAAAAACAATCAATAATATCGGTATTATTGAACGTCGTATCGCTGCTCCCGATGTTATGGCCAGCGATTTATGTTACAAAGCGGCTCAACAACTCATGGCCGACAATGATATCGCACCCGAGAGCATAGATGTGCTGCTCTTTATGAGTCAGACTCCCGATTACCGCATACCTGCAACATCATGTCTGCTGCAACACCGACTGGGTCTTCCCCGTGAGACAATGTGCTTTGACATCTCTTTGGGCTGCTCGGGATATCTTTTTGCTCTGAGCACTGCTTTTGCCTATGCTTCGATGGAAGGTATTAACCGTGTGCTTCTACTTGACGGTGAAACGTTTTCCAAGATTGTCAACCGTCGGGACAAAGTAGACTGGCCCTTATATGGAGATGCAGGAACTGCTACTCTTATCGAAAAGGGAGATTACGGAGATTCCACTTTTATGCTCTATACTGATGGAAGCGGGGAGGATACGCTGAAGATTCATGCCGGTATGCGCAATCCCATCACACCCGAATCTTGTGTCGAACGTGAGCAGGAGGATGGCAACATCCGCAGTGACCTGGAGGTCTATATGGACGGGATGGATGTATTCAACTTTGCCATCAGCAAGGTTCCCAAGAGCATTAAACAGCTGCTCAAGGAAACAGAAAAATCGGTTGATGATGTGGACTATCTTATCTTCCATCAAGCAAATCGATTCATGATGGACTTCTTCGTTAAGAAGCTCAAGATGGACCCCGACCGTGTGCCTTATTGCATCCACAAGTATGGCAACACAAGCAGTGCTTCAGTCCCCTTGACAATCTCCAGTGAACTCTGTGGCAAGCTGGATGGTGACCACACAATGCTCATGAGTGGTTTTGGAGCTGGATTGAGCTGGGGGTCCGCACTCATGTCAATACACGACTGCAAGGTGTCGCCAGTCATTGAGTATTGATGGAAACGCAACTCATTTTTCACCATATCGGCATTGCCTGCCGTAGTATCGAGAAGACCAAGCGCTTCTATGTCTCAATGGGATATGAAGCAGCGACCACAGTGGATGACCCCATTCAGCATGTGCGTGTATGTTTCCTGACGAATCCAGGGGCTCCGTGTATCGAACTGCTCGAACCGCTTGATGATATGAATCCATTATCCCGCACTCTCGAGAGTGTGGGGGTTTCACCTTATCACACTTGCTATGAAGTTCAGGACATCAAGGCTGCCATTGATGATTTGCGCAGCCAGCGTTTTCTGCTGGTGAGCGGTCCAGTGCCTGCTTGTGCAATGAATGACAGACAAGTGGCTTTTCTCTATAAAAAAGACAATGGTCTTCTAGAATTAGTTGAAGCCCAACGCTCATGAAAGAGATTCAATTATCATATGTCGTACCGGTATATAATACCGAAGCCTATGTGATTAAATGTCTGGAAACAATTGTTAACCAGGGCATTAATCCCG
>JAEEGF011529930.1_pt1 | contig 46564 bp, 40 predicted proteins | sample 9134171 | NCBI WGS metagenome assembly JAEEGF01 (sample SAMN16246542, study PRJNA631951) | gut metagenome | biome: gut microbiome; feature: rumen; material: AP-attached | host: Bos | place: Iran: Karaj | collected 2018-10
ATCTCGCGTACAAGTCCGCCATTGGAAGGGCTACGCCCTTCTGAGATGTCCGTTCACTCAGCCGTCTGTTCACAAACAAGCTTGCAACAGACGGCCTTCGTTTATCGCACAAAAAGCCCCACGGAATAAATCCGTGGGGCATATCAGCCATATACGTATCAGATCACTGCTGTGCACCGATAGCAAGTGCTTTCTTGTTTGACTCTATCATTGCTTCCTTCTTGGGAGGAATGCACTTAAGAAGTCCCTTATCAAGAGAATCCTGTGATACAAAGCCTGTTTCCTTGAAGAGCTTTCCTACAAGGATCATGTTAGCCAGACCCTTAAGTCCGCCTTCATCGGCAAGCTTGGTAGCGGGTACGTAATAAACGGTGACATCCGTTCTCTCAACCTTGACATCAACTGTCGAGCTGTCAACGATGATAGTTCCGCCGCTGACAACATTGTCCATAAACTTAAGAAGCGAAGGCTTGTTCATGGCGATGAGTACGTCGGGATTAACAACGAGCGGTGAACCGATAGCATCATTTGAAAGAACAACGCTGCAGTTACAAGTACCGCCACGCATCTCGGGTCCGTACGAAGGAAGCCAACTGATCTCGGCTCCGTCAACAAGTCCCGAATAAGCCATAACTTTTCCTGCAAAGAGGATACCCTGACCACCGAATCCGGCAAGGAGTACATTCATTGTCTTATCCATCAGTTTTCACCTCCCTGAGCAGTCTTATCCTTGTAAACACCGAGAGGATAATAAGGAAGCATGTTGTTCTCAAGCCAGTCTACGGCGTCCTTGGGAGACATACCCCAGTTTGTGGGACATGTGGAAACCACTTCTACGATCGAATATCCAAGACCGTTGATCTGGTTCTCGAATGCCTTCTTGATAGCCTTCTTTGCTTCGTTGACATGCTTAACGTTGTCAACTGTTACGCGCTGTGCAAGAGCAACGCCGTCAAGTGTCGAGAGCATCTCGCACATCCTGATGGGGTAACCTGCGATCTTAACATCACGTCCGTAAGGTGTGGTCTGTGTAACCTGTCCGGGAAGCGATGTGGGAGCCATCTGGCCGCCGGTCATACCGTAGATCGCGTTGTTGATGAAGATAACGGTGATATTCTCACCACGTGTAGCTGCATGAACTGTCTCGCAAGTACCGATAGCAGCAAGGTCACCGTCCCCCTGATATGTGAAGACAATGTTACCCGGCTGAGCCCTCTTGATACCTGTTGCAACGGCCGGAGCACGTCCGTGCGGAGCCTGTACCATATCGCAGTTGAAATAATTGTAGCTGAATACCGAGCATCCTACTGATGCAACGCCGACTGCTTTGCCTTCAACACCGAGTTCATCGATAGCTTCAGCAACAAGACGATGAACAATACCGTGTGTACAGCCGGGGCAGTAATGGAAAGGAACGTCGGTAAGTGCATGGGGTTTTTCAAATACTATAGCCATCTTTATCTCTCCTCTCCATTTAACTTTTTGATCTCTTCAAGGATCTCGCCGGGTGTAGGGATAACACCGCCGGTCCTTCCGAAGAAGCTTACGGGCTTACGTCCGTTAACAACGAGCTTAACATCATCTACCATCTGTCCCATGCTCATCTCAACAGTGAGGTACTTCTTAGCTGTTGAAACGGTAGCTTCGATAGCATCTGTAGGGAAAGGCCAAAGCGTGATGGGTCTTACAAGACCTGCCTTGATGCCCAATGCACGAGCCGAGTTAACAGCACTTCTTGCAACACGTGAAGATGCACCGTATGCAACGATCACGATGTCAGCATCCTCTGTGAGGTAAGACTCTGCTCTCTGCTCTTCCTTCTTGATGATGTCGTACTTCTTAAATCTCTCGACAACTGTCTTCTCAAGATCCTTTGCTTCAATATAAAGTGAATTAACGATATTATGAGGACGCTTTCCGCCGTGTCCGCAGGCAGCCCAAGGTCTATCGGGAATTACAGGCTCTCCCTTGTCGGGGAACGAAACGGGCTCCATCATCTGACCGAGCATACCGTCCGAAAGGATCATAACGGGCATTCTGTACTTATCGCCGAGGTCAAATGCCTGACCTACAAAATCTGCCATTTCCTGAACTGTCGAAGGGGCAAGAACGATAAGCTGGAAATCTCCGTGTCCTGTTGCCTTTGTAGCCTGCCAGTAATCTGCCTGCGAAGGCTGAATACTTCCGAGTCCGGGGCCTCCACGCTGAACGTTTATGATAACAGCGGGAACATCCGAACCTGCTATATATGAGATACCCTCACTCTTTAAGCTGATTCCGGGTGAGCTTGAAGATGTCATCGCACGCTTACCTGCTGCAGATGCACCGAGTACCATGTTGATTGCTGCAAGCTCTGACTCTGCCTGAAGGAAGAGACCGCCGATCTTGGGCATCTTCTTCGACATGTATGCGGAGAGCTCGGTCTGAGGCGTGATCGGATATCCGAAGAAAAGCCTGCAACCTGCCTGGATAGCTGCTTCCGCAAGAGCTTCGTTACCTTTCATTAATACTTTTTCTGACATGTCTAAATCTCCTTAGTGTACTATTTCCTAGTTGTCATTATTTTATCACCGGATCATCTATCTACTGTAATGCAGACATCAGGACACATAATGGCGCACGACTTGCAACCAATGCATGCAGACTCATCAGTCATCATAACAGGGTGATAGCCCTTACCGTTAATATGGTCCGATAGCTTTAGCAGCTGCTTGGGACATGCATTCACGCACATCTCGCATCCTTTACAATTCGTCTCGTTGATAATCAGTTTTGCCATATTTTCTCCTTCCTGCAGTCATTAGCCTGCATCTTTTTTTACATAACACAGTATTCTAGCACTCGGTTTCCGATTTGTAAACATCAAAAAGACGGGCCCGCAATGATATCTACAGGTATTATCTCACCGATGTCAGATCCCGCATCAACCTTCAGATTCGAAGCGATATCTCTCCTTATCACTGTAGCGACCACGGGCAAGCCGAGTATCTGTGCCGTTTCACGCGCATATTCCATGCCTTTTTCGATGTGCTCTTCAGTGGTCTCATACATGAGATTTGTGTTGTTTATGATGCCTGTGGCTTTCAGCTTTGTAACAGCCTCAATCTCTTTAAGGATCTGTGCGGTCTCTGTGGGATCGCAGTCAAGGTCTCTGTACTTATTGATCACATAGAGCATTTCGTAGTCTTTGCCTTCAAGCTTTTCACGGAATCTGCCCATAACCGTCGATCCTACATCATCACCGCCCAGATCGAATATAACGGTACCTTCTTTTTCGAAGGCAAGATACATGGCCGCAGGAAGTGAAGGCAGATCAAGGTTCGTGGCCCCGAACACGGGTGCTATAACCTCTATTCCTTCATCCTCGAGGATCTTTCTGTAGTCGGATGTACGAAAGTAAGGATTTACGATATCCATATCGACGATCGTAACCTTCTCTCCCTGCCTTGCATGGTCTCGTGCAAGATTAACGGCAAGGTTTGTTTTCCCGGTTCCGTAATGACCGCATATAATGCTGATCCTGTTTGAGATTATCTTCATATCTTTTTCCTCAAAAACAGGGCAAATGATGCATCCAATGAGACATCATTTGCCCGATGATCTTATCTTATATCTGTATATCAATCATATAACTCGACTGATGCAAGATACGATCGTTTCTTATTACTTCAGAATGCAACTCAAATGATAGTATCAGATGTTTGAGGTCTCTGCAACATTAACCTTAAATGTGCTGCATGATACACCTGTAAGTTCTTTGCTTCTCTCGTCCGGCTGCGAATCACCGACCGAAACGATATAATCACCTTTGTTAAGCTTTAAGATGCCCTCCTTGTCGAAGAGGCCGAAGGATTCATTGGTAAGAGTGAGTTTTACTGTCTCTTTAGCGCCTGCAGCCAGTCTGACTTTCTTAAGAGCCTTTAATGATCTCACGGGAGCCCCCTCGCCGGTATACGAAACATACACCTGAACCGTGGCGGCGCCATCAAATCTGCCGGTGTTTTCGACAGTAACGCTTATGTCCATAACGTCGTCTTTCTTAAACGAAACGTCGCCGTTTACTGCCTGACCGTTGATCTCTATGCTGTCAACAGTCTCTTTGAAAGATGTGTACGAAAGGCCGTATCCGAAAGGATAGAAAGGCTTTTCGGTCATGTATCTGTACGTTCTGCCCTTCATGGAGTAATCAGTGGAATCGGGCAAAACGTTCTTCTCGCTGTAGAATGTCACGGGGAGCTTGCCCTCGGGCGACTTCTCACCAAACAATATCTGAGCGAATGCACGACCGCCCTGAGCTCCCGGATAAAGAGCGAGAACCGTTGCTGCCGCCTTTTCATAGGCACTGTCAAGGTAGAGCGCACTGCCTGCGAGACAAACAACTATTACAGGCTTGCCCGACGCAGTAACCACGTCAAGGAGCTTACCCTGAAGTCCGGGGAGGTAAAGATTCGGCTTATCGCCGCTGCCGTACTCGTTGCCCGTATCGCCCTCTTCGCCCTCAAGCGAAGCATCAAGTCCGACACAGAGCACTACAACATCACTCAGATCGCAAACATTTTTTGCTTCGGCGAACCTGTCCCCGTCGGGTTCCGAAAGATCGGACATCTTGTTCTTATAGAGGTGACACCCTTCGGAAACCATAACACGTGTGCCGGTTCCTTTCACTGCCTCTCTGATACCGTCAAGTATCGTAACGTATTCGGAAGCCGTTCCTTCGTAGTTACCGACAAGAGCCTTGCGATTATCCGCATTGGGTCCGATCACACCGATAGTCTTGATCTTTGAAGCGTCAAGAGGAAGGATTCCGTTCTTGTTGTCAAGGAGGACGATACTCTCAAGAGATGCCTTGAGGTTAAGAGCTCTCGCCTCGTCGGTATCAACATATGAGTAATCGATCTTATTGTACTTATTGTCATCACCGTTACCTAAGATACCGAGCTTAAATCTGGTGGCAAGCACTCTCGTAAGCGCCTTGTCGATCTTATCCCAGGTGGTAAGTCCTCTGTCTACGGCTTCAAGCAGATACTGGTAGATATCACCGCAGTTAAGGTCACAGCCGTTGTTCATCGCAAGAGCTACGGACTCAGCGGGCTCCTTCGTAACGGCATGATTACCGTGAAAATCCTTGATGGCCCAGCAATCAGATGTAACATGACCCTCAAATCCCCATTCATCGCGTAAGATGTCCTTAAGAAGTGTCTTGCTTCCGCAACATACCTCGCCGTTGGTGCGGTTATATGCACCCATGACTGCCTCAACACCTGCTTCCTTGACAAGTGCCTTAAATGCGGGAAGATATGTTTCTCTGAGATCCTGCTTGTTGCATACCGCATTAAAACCGTGACGGACAGCCTCAGGGCCCGAGTGAACTGCGAAATGCTTTGCACATGCGGCTGCCTTAAGGTATTTTTTGTCGTCACCCTGAATGCCCTTAACAAAACGTACACCGAGACGTGAGGTCAGATAAGGATCCTCTCCGTATGTCTCATGTCCGCGTCCCCACCTCGGATCGCGGAAAATGTTTATATTGGGAGCCCAAAACGTGAGCCCCTTATAGATACCGTGATCTCCGTACTTGAACTGCCCGAAGTACTTCGCTCTTCCTTCGGTCGAAACAGTATCGGCAACATTTTCGATGAGATCCTCATCAAAAGTAGCGGCAAGCCCGATAGCCTGGGGAAATACGGTTGCAATACCTGCACGTGCAACACCATGAAGGGATTCGTTCCAATAGTTATATGACGGGATCCCGAGTCTCTCGATCGCGGGAGCTCCGTTTCGAAGCTGATAAACCTTCTCCTCGGGCGTCATCTGTGCCACGAGCTTTGCAGCAGATTCCTCACATTCCTTAATACGTTCCTTAGATAACATCCATACTCCTTTCAGTGGTAGATCCCGAATCCGAGGATCGTAAAGTTCTTGTCCTCAAATCCTTCATGCATCTTTATCTCAACAACGTGTTCCTTCGATTCCTTCTCTCTAATGATAACGTAAGGATTGCAATGTACCCATCCGATAGCACGGGGGTTAATGGTCTTAACAATCTTGCCGTCGACAAAGACGTCGACATCACCCTCATTCGGAGAATTGGAATCCTTATATACTATCAAAAGCGTTCTGCAGCAGACAGTCATCCTAAACGGTTCATCTCCCGCACCGAGGCGTGCCCAGTTGTCGGGGAACTGGGGAGTACTCTCGATAGACTCGTCCATCTGGCATGCCTGAAGGTTCGTGTCTGTACCGGTAAAGCTTCCGGGGTCAATGACCGCACCGAAATTGTTGTGAGCACGATCGATGAGGTTGATCATATCAAAATCGTCGCTGCGCATCGCAGCCTTTGTATCCGATGTCTTCTCACCTACCGCATCTTCGGAATCTGCTCTCCTGAAGAGTTCAAGGATGCAATCGGCCATGATCGTATGACCGATGTTTGCGGGATGATAACGGTCATAGAAGAATGCGTTCTTGCCGATCACACGTCCTTCGTCTTTCTTCAGGTAAAACTGCTTTGTTACGGCGCTCTTGATGCTGACCATAGGAAGGTTGTAATACTCTCCTATCGGAACAAGACGCTCTTCGAGGTTGTAATCATCAACAAATACCGAGAAAAGGAGGATAACGGCGGGCTTCTTCTTCATCCTGAGGCAACGCCTGATGAGTCCTTCATAGCAGTCTCCGCCCGTCTCATCTCCCGCGTCGTTGACCGCGAATTCGATGACTACGATATCGGGCTCAACCTTACCGAATTTGATAAGGTCTTTATCGACTCTTATCATGCCGAGCTCAGAAGGTGTTCCTCCGACTCCGGCTTTAACATATGTGACTTCTCCGGTGGGTTTGAAGAGTTCCTTAAAACCCATGTAAGTCTTATAGGTATAGCACTCTTTGTTTATGGGATTGGATCCCGCACCCTGAGTGATCGATCCTCCGATAAATGTGATCGCCGTATCAATCCCTTTACGTGCTCTGTCAAACACTTCTTTAAGTCTTCCGGTATCACCGAGATTTAAGACTCCGCCCTTGATCATCTCCTTATATCCATCCGAATCGGGATCGACCTTATCGATACCCTCGAAAGGAGGTGCCGTAAAACCGTCATTAAGATAAAACCTGACATTGACGGTTGCAAGGACTTTGCTGCTTGCAAATTCGAAGCGGAACTGACCGGGTTCTTTGTCGTCATCACCCCAATCACAGGCTTCGAAAGGTATAAGGTACTCAACGCCGTCACCGGTGATCTCCTGACTCACCGAGGATCCGGCGGGACTGTGCATACCGTTCTGGTCAAAGAAGAACTTTCCTCCCTCGCCGGTATCTGTGATCATCGATACACCAATACCGTACACAAGCTTTCTGACACCTTCGGTTGTTGCAAGAAGATCAAGGATCTTGTTGTCCGTGACATTACCCACAAGCTCCGATGCACTCTTTAGTCTTCCGTCATTGGCAAAAATGATAGATGCGTTCTTGCCGTCCACTGTCGGAAAGATACTGATCTGCTTGTCGAGCATGATGTAATAGAATTGCCGCTGTCTAACAGGATCCTGCGGCGCGATGGGCCCCATTTTCATATATATTTTCCTCCTCTTAAAATGCGGGTTTGCCGGAATTACGCTCTTCGTCTCCTCAATTGCGAAAGTAATGATCCCGGTCGTCAGGCCAAACACATCAATAAAGTATTAGGCTCTCATTAATTCTGCATTTTAGAGAATTATAGCAATTTTTGATAAACAATTTCTAATCACTTTTTATTATCATGTGGTTGATTAATGCTTTCTCATATAAGCGTTTAAGAGCATTTCAACGTATCCTGAGTTAAGATCAAAAATATAAGTTCAAAACACTCTTTGATTTGTTAGTCAATCACGTTTATGATAAAATCATTAAATGTGAATACTAATAAACACATGCCTGACGCATTGTTTGGTCGGATGTTCTCTTGGGAATATCCGGGCCAGGTGAGAGAACAATAGCGGTTTATGACCGTTTCCTAAAAGGAGAACATGATGAACAATCCGTATGTAGTACAGGATAACAACACGCTTGCGCTTCCCCGTATGAAGTGGATCCGTGTATATCACAACGTTCAGAACGAAGACTATGCGACACACTGGCATACATCCGTTGAGATCATCATGCCCTACGTTAATTACTATGACGTTCTCTGTGACGGCATTCGTCACAGGGTCAATCCCGGTGACGTCTTTATCATAGCACCCGGCGAGCTTCACACACTTTATGCTCCGGATGAGGGCGAGCGTTTGATCACGCTATTTGATTACTCGCTTTTCTCAAGTCTTCAGGGCATGAACTCGATACTTGAATCAATACACCACTTCAGACATATAAAAGCATCCGATGACCCCAAAACAGCCGGGATCCTGACCAGCTGTCTCAAAGACATAGAATATGAGTTCTTCCAGGAAACAGCATACGAGGATCCTATCCTCTTTTCACTGATAATAAAATTTTTTGTCACGATCGGTCGTGCCAACCTTGAAACTAAGTCCTTCTTCCCCGATCTTCCGATCGAGAAGCAGCACGAATACGCAAATAAGTTCCTTGCACTCAGTAATTATATCAGCTGGAACTTTGCAACCGACCTTACAACAAAGAAGCTGGCCGACATGATCGGCTTCACTCCCACGGAGTTTTCGAAACGTTTCGAGCAGTTCGCCGGTATTTCATTCTCCGACTACCTCAACCAGAAACGCATCAGTCATGCCGAGAAACTCCTGATCTACCCCAACGTGTCCACAACCGAAGTAGCGACGACATGCGGCTACAAGAGCCTTTCAACCTTCAACAGGGCATTCAGATCCATAAAAAAGATCAGCCCCACCGAGTACAAGGGGCTGATCAGAAGCTACGATCTCGATCTTTCGGACAACCACGAGAACGACTGAGTTCTACCTGCAGTTATTAACGAGAGCTTCTACGATCTCGGGATACATGATAGTATCGTTCTTCCTGTTGAGTAGTCCGAACCTCTCTCCCGAACCGAAGAAACAGTTATTGTCCCACCAAAAGCATGTGATACCGTATTCACGTGCTTTTTTAACGTAGTAAGCCGCATGCGCCACTCTCGCTTCGGTGTTCCCGTCCTTGTCTCTCGATCCAAATTCGTCGATGACAACTCCTATTCCCTTGTCAATAAAGACTTCTTTGAGTCTCTGTACCATAATCCTGATATCTGAGGTACTGCTGTTCTCTTCGGTACTGAATTCTCTCTTGCTCGAACCGTCCGTCGGAGCCGCGAGAGCGAAATTGTACGGACTGTAGGCATGAACCTCGATAAGTATCTTATTGTCCGCCGTATCGGAAGGGATAACAAAATCATCGCGAACGGCAGCATTCCACTGAGCTGCGTAACCGGGTACAAGCAGGTACCTTTCGGGATTATTCCCGCCCTGAGAACGCACTACGTCAACAAAAGTCTGATTTAACTTATTTATGCACTGTATTGCATCGCGACATGCATCGTTATTTGAAAGATTCCATTCATTTGATGTGCCGACAAGTCTGGGCTCATTGAGTGACTCAAAAACAAGGTGGTCGTCGTAATCTTTAAACACTTCCCCGACCTGTTCCCAGATACGTTTTACATACTTGACGGACTCATCAAGGCAATCGGACGAAGGGTAAAAATATCCCTTAAGGTTGTCGTGATGGATATTTATCGTGCAGTACATATCTTCATCAATGACATAATCAACGATCTCCTTGACACGCGCCATCCATGCGGGATCTATATTAAACTCGCTGTCCACATGGTTATGCCACGACACGGGTACACGTATTGACTTAAAGCCCGCGTCTTTAATCATCTTTATCATCTTAGGAGTTGTTCTTGCTCCGCTCCATGATGTTTCAAGATTAAGATTGCTCCCTGAAGTAGCCGAATTGGTCGCATCCATCGTGTTTCCGAGATTCCAACCGAGCCTGAGCCTGCGAACGAAAGCAACGGCTCCTTCAAGTCCTTCTGTATCATCTTCGATGTGAACAAGCTCATTATTTTGAACTTCTGTCGATTCGACATTTTCCGCAGAGGTTTCATTCTCATCTCTGACGCTTATGTTATTATCCGAAACTTTCCCTAAAACATCTTCTTGATTTTTGTCATCGCTTTTATCTGTTTTCGCACCGGAGGGAGTCTCCTCGGAATCACCCCCGGATAAAGTCTCTGCCGCTCCCTCACCCGAGCAGGCACTGATACCCGAAACGACAAGTAAAAGTACCAGAATGACCGAGAGTATTCTGCTTATAAGATTTTGTTTTTTCATGCTGTCATCCTTTCAATATCTAAAGTTCAAAGAAAAATCACAAATCAGAGTCAAAAACAGTTGTCGGTGTTATTGAAACTTTTACCACGCTGGTTTATAATATATCAGACTTAAAAACGAATACAAGGGGAGAAAATATGAGTCAGAAAAAAGTAGACAGCTATAAAAAAGAAAAAGCAGGCCGTAAGCAGGCCCTCAAAAGAAAGAAGCTCTTCAGAGCACTTTACGCTGTTATCGCTGTAGCGGTAGTTGTAGGATTTGGTTTCCTTATCTATTTTTCAACAAGACCTCAATATGATGTAAATATGGACGACAGCAAGTTTGACGAAGTTGCTCTCGCTTCCGCTCTCGGTTATGACGGAGTCAACATCTCAGACTACATCGAGCCCAAGGAAGAGGAAGTTGAAGAAACTCCCGAAGGCGAAGAAGTAGCTGAAGCTACTGCCACAGTAGAGTAAAGATATCGATCCTGTTCAGAAGTGCTTTGGATCATATCTTCAAACCAAGATTAAGCTTATTAAACATTAACGGGCTTTCGGTAATCCGAAAGCCCGTTTAATTATCTTTTCTGTCAAAGGCTTCTGCAAAATATCAGATCAAGGATCCGATGTTCCATAAAGCAGATTTACATGATCTCGTAAATCCATCCCTCGGGAGCCTTGATCTTGCCCATCTGGATGCCTGTAAGGGTCTCATACAGCTTCTTGGTGATGGGTCCCATGTCTGTCATGCCGCTGGGGAAGCAGATCTCCTTGCCGTGGTCAACGATCTTACCAACGGGTGAGATAACAGCTGCTGTACCGCAAAGACCACACTCAGCCATATCCTTGACTTCTTCGAAGGGAATAACTCTCTCTTCTGCTTCAAGTCCGAGATACTCCTTTGCAACCTGAACAAGTGAACGTCTGGTGATCGAAGGAAGAATGCTGTCACTCTTGGGAGTAACGACCTTGTTGTCCTTTGTAACGAACAGGAAGTTTGCTCCGCCTGTCTCTTCTACGTTTGTTCTTGTCTTGGCATCAAGGTACATGTTCTCATCAAAGCCCTCGTTATGAGCGGTAACGATCGCATGAAGGCTCATTGCATAGTTAAGGCCGGCCTTGATGTTACCTGTTCCGCAAGGTGCCGCACGATCGAAATCGCTGACCTTAAGTGTAAGAGGCTTAACACCACCCTTAAAGTAAGGTCCGACAGGTGTTGCGAAAAGTCTGAACTGATACTCTGTAGCAGGCTTAACACCGATTACAGGGTTTGTTCCCATCATGTAAGGGCGAAGGTAAAGAGTAGCACCCGATCCGAAAGGAGGCACATAAGCCGCATTAGCGGAAACAACCTGCTTTACCGCGTCAATAAATCTGTCTCTCGGGAAAGCGGGAATCTCAAGTCTCTTTGCCGACTGCTCAAGACGCTCAGCGTTGAGGTCGGGACGGAAAGTAACTATCCTGCCATCCTCTGTAGTGTAGGCCTTAAGACCCTCAAATACTGTCTGTGCATACTGGAAAACGCCCGCACACTCGTTAAGGACAACATTGGCATCCTCGGTAAGACGTCCCTCGTCCCACTTGCCGTCCTTAAAGTCGGAAACGTATCTCTTGTCTGTCTGAATGTAGCCAAATCCTAAGCTACCCCAATCAATGTCTTTCTTCTGCATAAACATCCTTCCCTTCTATGCTAATTTTCTTAATAACCGTAATCATATCACTACGAACTTAAAAGTCAATACCGCAAACCTTATGAATTCAACATTTTTATACATTTCTGCTTGATGAGACAGACATTTTGAGCGTCCGATCGCAACAGAAGACGTTCTTTTTATAACTCATAAAGCAAGAGCCGCCCGAAAACGCGGGCGGCTCTCTGAATATCATTTTTGACCGTTAAGCCAATGAATAAACGGATCAATAGCTGTTAGCTACGCCAACATAGTAATCGATCTCATCCTTCTGCTCTTCGTACTGCTCCTGACCTGTCTTGTAATCAATATTCCAGAAGTAGGAGTTGCTGCGGTTAACGTTATCAACAAGAGGGAAGAGCTGAGGTGTAGGATTCTTGGTAAGGATAACAAGAGTCTCATCTACAGCACGTGTATCTCTGAACTGAGGATAGTAATTTGTCTTCCAGTCGTCAACATCCTCGTAACCGGGTGTAGGATTTGTGTAAAGATTGAAAGCGAATGCGATCTTCCATGCTCTCTCATCATCATAGATTGCAGGGATAACACGAAGGTGATCGTATGAATAGCAAGAGTAATCGCTTACAGCGGGTCCCTTAGGGAATACAACGAATCCGAAATCATCAGCAAGTGCAGCATTCTCTGTAACTCTGTACTCCTCAGCTGCCTGAAGGGCTACTTCAGCGTTAAGGAATGCTGTATAAGGGAAGTCATACTTAGCATCCTCAGGCTTAGGTATCTCGTACTTCGAACGCATATCCTTTGCCCAGTCCCAAGCCTGGATGAAGTTGTCTTCACCTGTAGCGTTGTAGAACTTGCCGGAAGCGTCACGCTTGATGATGTATGCATCGTTCGAAGCGAGACAAGGCTTCATAAAGTCATAGTTTGTAGAGCTCATAGCATAGATATCGGGGATATCGTCGCCGTTTGTATCACGGGTAAGCTTTGCGCAAAGATCTTCGAATGCCGCCCAATCCCATGTTCCGGCTGCCTGCATGTCATAAAGTGACTCAGGATCGATCCCTGCTTCCTGAAGGAGTCTCTTGTTGAAGAAGATACCTCCACGGGGCTCAGGTCTCTCTGCTCTCATACCGTAGATAGAATCGCCGAGTCTGAGGAAATCAAGTGCTCCCTTGTCCCACTTCTCCTCTGTGAAGTCAAGGCAGTCAAGCTGTGCAAGATCCTTGTAAAGACCTGATCTGAAGCCCGAGAAGCTTCTCTCGTCACAAACGAAGACGTAGTTCTCGTCGCCGCCTGTTGTACAGAAGTTTGTAAGGAGTGAAGGATAATCATCCCAGCTTCCGATAGACTCTTCTTTGATAGTGAAGTTATAGGTGCTCTGGATCCAGTCACGGTAGTTCTTTGTAGCTTCACCGTATGCTGTAGACTCATCGGGATCGGGATTTGCCCACCAAGCAGCAATAGTAACCTGCATACCGCCAAGGTCAACGGGCTTGCCGTCGGCACCGAGGATAACATCGGGGAATTCGTCTTCTTCCTCTTCATCATCAACCTCGTCTTCAACATCAGAAGCATCGGAACCGCTGTTATCGGCAGTTGTATCTGCACCGCTGTTGTCGGTACTTGTGTCTGTTGAAGCGGAGTTGTCCTTGTTGTCAGTTGTCTCTGTCTTTGCGGACTCGTCCTTCTTGCTGTCGCTTGATGATGAACAAGCAGCACATGAAAGAACAAGAGCAAAGATCATGAGAAGCGCAACAAACTTACTCATTTTTTTCATAAAACCCTCTCTCTTTCTCACCCATTAAGGTGCATTGATTTATTATGCCTGCGGAGAGCAGGCAAATCAGTACCGTATGCTATCGGCACCAATTTTCATTATAAATAATTACATCAGCCCAGTCAAGCCGACTACATCTTGATACCCGTGGACGAAAGCGACTCAACAAAGCCTTTCTGGGCGATCAGATAAAGAAGAATGATCGGTGTAACAACCATCAGGACACCGGTGGCATTCATCTGCTGCAGAAGAGCCTCGGACGTCTGTCCGGCTCTCTGATAAGTAACCTGCATGTAGTTGCTGAAGTTATCGGCAAGTGAAGCAAGTCCCGTCGAAAGAAGTTTCTTTCCGCCGATAAAGAGTGCCGAATAAAAGCTGTCCGTCCACTGCCATACGAACGAGAAAAGGAAGCACGATGTAAGGATGGGCTTCGCATCAGGAAGCATGATCCTGATGAAAGTACGAAGTGTTCCGCATCCGTCAACATAAGCAGCCTCTTCAAGTTCCTTGGGAATGCCGCGGAAGAACTGGCGTACAAGGAAGATATAAAGACCGTCCTTGAGGCCCATACATCCCGCAGACATCAGGAAGTAAGGAAGCACCGAACCTCTGAGGTTAATCGGCGAACCTGTAAAAGTTTCAAACAATCCGAAAATATCGAAGAATCTGAAATGAAGGTAAAGGGGCGAAGAGATCGTCTGCGGCGGAATAAGTATGATCAGGATCACACATGCGAACCAGAATCTCTTAAGGGGGAACTTAAACCTGGCAAATCCGTAACCCGTCAGGGTACATGCTGCTATCTGTACAATAGATACCGTAATAGAGATCCACAGCGAATTAAACAGGGCTTCCCAGAAATTCATAAGCTCCGAAACCACAGCATAATTACCTGTAGTCAGGTGACGCGGAATGATGTTGATAGTAGTATCGTAAAGATCCTTCTCTGTCATGATACTGATACAGAACTTATTGATGATCGGTTCAAGGATCATAAAGCAAAGACCGAAGATCAATACGAATCTAAGGATCTTAAGCACGATCGATCCGGTGGTCTTCTTTAAAAGATAGCCACCGCTGAGTCTGTTTCTCTCACTGAAGGATCTGCGTCCTTCAACTGCTTTTGCTTTACTCATAATAGTACACCACCCTCGAGATTATTAGCGAAGATATACCTATCCAGACAATAACAATTCCGAAGTAGATCCAGGACAGCGCCGAACCGTAGCCGAAGTCGAGGTTTCTGGTGACCTCCGTCTGAACCTGCTGAATTACCTGGTTGTCGGACTTCATGAAAAAGTCGATGATGGTATATATCCAGTTAACAAGGAACATGGAACTTATCATGGGGAAAGTGATCTTCCAAAGGCTCTCCCACTTAGTACAGCCTTCGATATCGGCAGCTTCGTACATACTCTTCGGTATGGTCTGAAGAGCCGAAAGGAAAATGATGATCTGGATACCGGACGCTATGGCGATATCATAAACCGAATTTACAAGTGTTATGATCGTTTCCATCAGTCCGTCCGCTATATCCGCGTTTGCCAGAATAGTCTCGAGCGTATCGGCAATTCCGGATGTGGATGACTCTTCTATCATCTGCTGCATTCCGGCAAGGAGCGTATTATTATATTCGAGACCGACGATAACACCCGATGAAAAGATTACCGGGAGGAAGAATACGGCACGTACAAATGCTCTTCCCTTGAACTTCTGGTTCAGAAGGAGTGCGATGAAGAAGCTGAAGATGATCGTAGCAAGTGAGTTAAGTACCATCTTCGAGATCTCATCATAGAGCATGATGTTGAAGTTGGGGTCAATAGTAAGCGCTCTTTCATAGTTCTTGAGGCCCGCATATGTAAGCTCAAATCCGTCAGATCCGACAGATACATCCGACAAAGACATTATGAAGGATTGAACAAGCGGTTTTGCCATAAAGAGCAGGAAGCCGAGCACGAAAGGAAGAATGAACAAATATCCGAAGACAGCTCTTCTTCCGGTAAGCGACATCTTGCTTTTACGTTTCTTATCTTTTGCCATATCTGTCACTCACCTCTCTTCACAACGTAGTCTCTGGCAGGAACCTTCACACCATTTGATTCAATATCTTTATAGTTGTAGTTGACATAGACCTTGGTGCCATCCTCATACTCAGTGATACGAATATTGTTGTCACCTACCGTATGTCTGATCATTTTCTTGTTGTATATTCCGCTGAAATCGTTTTTGAAACGCTTATAAATCTGTGCTGCCTTTTCTTTCCAAAGATCAAACGAAGAACCGAAGTAATCGTAATACATCGTCTCCTGGATCCTGTCGGGAGGACACATCATAAACGTGAACGAAAGTCCCGCTCCGAACTCAGCCGACTTAAGGAGCTCGTACTCAAAATCTTCGGAAAGATTTATGGGAACACCCGTGTAATCTACAAGCCCGTGAATAGCCAGTTCATAGAAAGGAACATCGTAATCGATGATCGCCATGTTGGAGTTGCTGATATCCATCGAAGTAACGACATCGGCATATTCAAGAGCGTAATCGTTGCCTTCGTTGATTATCGTTCCGTACTCTGATGCTGCCTCGAGCATCTCACGTGACATCTCTTTTGACTGCTCACGTGTAAACCTATCCTTGGGGTTATAATCACTGTTAAGTAGGTAACCGGTATTGCGAAGAGCCATTCCGATACCGTATTCATCAGTGAATTCCTTAAATACATCGAAACACTCCTTGTTGTACTCGGGTGTGACGAGGTAGTAAGGATCGTTATAATCTTCCTGTCCGTACCAGACTATCGAATAATCGTAAAGCTCACACTCTTCTCTGGAAACAAACTTAGCGGCATCCCTGAAAGTCATGTAACCGTCTGTAACACCGGAGTCATATGCGAAGTCTGTCTGACCCTCAAGATAAACCTTTATGTTTCTGTCTTTAAGAGCTAGGAGCATTTCTTTAAAGTCACTCTTGCCTCCGAGTTCGGAAACAATATCTACATCCTTAAGGACATAATGCTTAACACCGTCGTTAAACGCTCCGGTAAGTTTAAGCTTATAATCATCTACTCCGAGAGCCTTAAGCTCATCCGCCATCTCAACGGTCTCTTCGAATGTTGTAAGCTCGAGAGGCTGCTTATAAGGAACTCCGGCAGTCTGCTGAACCTTATCGATGGCACCGATAACCTCGATGACGGCAGGCATACCTTCACCCTTCTTAGAACCAAGCATAGGATACCTGTCGAGGAGATATTTTCTGTACTCGGCAGCCATATCGCTGTAGTTGTCATCATCACCGAAACGATATCTCTGAGAGATATTTTCCTCCGGAAGTGTTTCTTCGTAGATGTAGAATGCGGAATTGGATTTACCGGATACATCATATGACTCATAGTGAACAAGTGAATAACCTGCGTCTACATGATTATAGCTGTCGAAACGTCCGCTGACATCTGCATTGATATTACCGTAAGTAGCTCCGTCCTCAAGCATACAGAGGAATGAAGCACCGTTCTTTGAAAGTCCGAACATAGGGAAAGTATTACGAGTTTCGGTAACAACCGATGTTCTCGATGTAGCGTAATCCCAGCCGTAGACATTGGCGTAATATGCGTTCTGTCCGTTCCTGCCGTTGTTGAAGTTTATAATGGCACCGCCGCTTTCGGGCAGTACGATAAATCCTGTATCCTCGGTACTTCCCGCGCCAAAGTAAGGAAGGATTTCAATATTTGTGATAGGGAAATCGGGCTTATACTCGATCTTTTCAAGAGGAACCGAAACAACAAGATCGCGTCCCACGAGCTTGTATTCAACCGATACATTAAATAACGGAATATCCTCTACCTTCTTTGTCGAATAACGGGACAGGTGAGCCTGATACTGCTCTTCTGTATAACCGGCTTCCCAGAAATACTTTTCAATGGTTGCTTTAAGGTGCTGGGCAACGCCGTCACGAAGTATGTAAAGCTTCATCTCGGCCAGATCGGGATAGCTCGCTAAAAGCTCTTCTTTGTTATCCTGAGCCCTGAGCTTGTTGATATCGGTCTTTCTGTAATACTCTTTAACCTGCTTGGCGGCCTTCTTTTCTATCTTCTTGGTGATGGCGTTGAAGTCCTTCTCGGGAAGAGCAAGGGGAATCTTATATTCTTTCTCTGTGTTACCGATCGTATAGTTGACCGTGATCGAATCCTTGCCTTCTTCTATATCAAAAATACCCTTTTCAATACTGTATGTGCAGTTATTTAAAGTGGTCATGATACCGTTGATATTGCCGTAAGTGATATAGAGAGTCGACTTAAGATTTGACTTCTTGTCGATCGTGGGCGCAAGTGGATCCGTGTCCGCATTCGCAGGGTTGGATGACCAGACGGTACCGGTAGCCTTGTCCGTAACGGTGAAATAAGATGTGGCACGGTCCATCGAAAGGACAAGATCATCGTTCTCAAGAACAGCCGTTCCTTCTCCGAGCGATCCGCCCCTGATGTCAATCTCGACAGGCTCTGCTTCCTCGGGCCGGATCATCAAAACGAGCAAGACAATGATTCCGAGCACGGCGATCGGAATAACAAAATTCAGTATTGTTTTTATCCAGGATTTCTTTCCTTCCACGACATCCTCCTATTTAACGGCGAACAATACACCGTTGATCTCTCACCGGAACCAAAGACGGTCTCGGACGAATATATCAATATAACCTGTAAATGACTTCTTTATAAAGCGAATAGAAATATGCACCGGCGTCACTGATCAAGCTGAAGAACAACAGGAGCAGGAATATAACTACCGCCATGCCGACTATGGTGAACAAAATACACAGCATGGTCTTACCGATCGAGTATGCATGAACCATCATGATAGCGCTGATAAACAGAAGAGCTGACCAAACGATGGAAAAGTCATGGAAGAAATAGTTAAAAGTATCCTCTTCTTCCGTAAGGAAATTACTGATGATCGTGTTGGGAATAACGACCAGGGGGTAAGGAGTCATCGCATAAGCCGAAGCGATCCAAACATCCTTTAAAGTACCCTTACCGTCAAAGAGTGTCGTAAGTGCCCAGTTCGTAACAACAAAGATAATGAAAGGAAGAAGGATCCCCATCATCTCCATAAAGAAATTGACACGTTCGTAGTTGACCTTGATAAACTGGAAGGTCGTAAACTCAATCCTGAACACGCATGTAAGAAGTGAAAGGATGAGTATAAAGTTAGCTGCCGCAAGGCTGCCCCTCTTCTCGTGAGTAAGATCCCAGAATCCGTCAAAGGGATGAACGATCACGTAAAGAGCATAACGCAGGCTCTTGAAGAATCTGTCGTATGCGGCTCTGTTGGTAAAGAAATCAACGAATCTTCTTGCTGTCGTTTTCAAATCGTTTTACCTCCCATCTGACTCTCTTGATCCTGCCTATGACAAGCGGTACAACAAGTACCAGTAATATGACGATGAACAACAGAACTATGTGGTCTTCGACCCATTGCTTTCGGTAAAGCTGGAACGCATCACCGTAGTTGTCATCATCGTATTTGATCTTAAAGTAGTTCATGGCTTCTTCGTATTTGTTCTGCCTCAGAAGCGCACGACCTATGCCCTTGTATGCAAGCTCGTTGTTGCCGTTAAGCATCAGGACCTCTCTCCACTCATCGGCCGATCTGTCATAACGGCCCTGCTGGTACTCATAGATGGCCGAGAAGATCTTCTGACCGTAATATGTAGGGGTGAAAACAGTGAGCTGCGCATCCTGCGAATCAAGGACAAGAAGGTCATGTCCCATATGCTCTATCGCAGTGGGCATTCTGAAGTAACCGTCTTTATTGCCGTTACCTCCGAAGCAGCAAAGGATGTTTCCCTGATCGTCGTAACCGAAGATCCTGCCTCTGGTACGATCGAGACCGAAGTATGTTCCATCATCAAGAGCAGTGATATCAACGATCCTCGAAGAACCGGTATAAACACCCACATCGGTCCAGTCAACATCACCGATAACATACCAGTCACCGTTCTGGATAAGGATATCATTTCCGAGAGAATTAAGTCTTCTGATGGGATTCACACCGCCATCGCCAAGGGAACCCTCATAAAAGTTCGTGGTACAAACGTACATAAAGCCTTCGTTGTCAACCGCGATATTGTCGTACTCGGTAGGAACAAAGTCCGCCATCGCATCGGCCTGAGCGTCCGAAGCGATCCATGTCTTCCAGATGTAATCGAAAAGGTCATAAGTAACGGGCGTAGCTCCGACGAATCCGTTAAAGTGACCGTCGTTCTCGTATTTAACAACTCCCTTATTCACACGCTTAACAAGACAGAACACACGATCGGCTCCGTCTACTATGAGCTTAGAAGGAAGGAATGTAATACTCTGATCAAAGTTTATGTCGTCGGGTTTTGTGAACTCCAAAACGAACTGAAGATCCTTGGTAAGCTTAAGGATGCGGTTGTTTTCGGTATCTGCGATGAAATAATGATCATCCGTAACAAAGATATCGCTCGGAGAGTTAAATGTGTTGATCTCCGCACCTTCAAACGAATCGATGATCTGTGCTACCTTGTACTCTTCGTCCGCAAACTCGATCACAACGATCCTGTTGTTACCGGTGTCACAGATATAGATGAAATTGTCCTTGACAAACAGGCCCTGTGCCTTTGAAAGCTTCTTGTCAAGGCCGAGCTCGATATGGGTAAGTGTTGCCTTTACAGCATAAGGATCGGGAGAATTGGCAACTTCACCCCAGAAATCATAGTTGTAGGAATAACCGGTGTCAGCTTGCGTAACGGCAGCAGGTGAAACCGCGGCCAATACAAGAATCAGTGCTAACAGAACTGCTAATCTCTTCATGCGCGCCACCTCAATCCTTAATACCCGAACTGGCCATGGTCTCGAGGATCTGGCTTTCGGAAATAATGAACAACAGAATCGGAACGATCATGGTCACAACAGATACGGCTGCAGCCTGACCGGTTCTGGCAACACCACCGAGAGAAACCTGAGAAAGCGCATAAACAAGGGCCTTCTTTTCCTCGGAGTAGATATATACCGAAGCGGGATTGTTCCAGAGTGACTGTACCGAGAAAATGATCATTGTAAGCCAAGCGGGCTTGACGTTGGGCATAACAATCCTTGTGAAAACGTACCACTCCGTGGCACCGTCGACCTTGGCCGCTTCAATAAGGGCGGTCGGCAGTCCTTCCATGAACTGTTTCATCAGGAAGACTCCCATCGGGGACGCAAAGGCCGGTACAATGATCGCAAGAAGAGAATCGATCCAGCCCAGTGAGTTCATGATGAGGTAGTTGGGGATCATAAGGATCGAGCCCGTGAACATAAGGGCTGTAACTACAACACCGAATATCAGTCTGTTACCGGGGAAGTCATACTTTGCAAGCACAAAAGCCGCCATCGAACCGATAAGCAAGTGTCCCGCAGTACCGACTGCCGTTGTGAACAGCGTGTTAAAGATATAACGCGAGAACGGCACGGTAGACTTGTTCATCGTAACAAACAAGTCCGTAAAGTTCTGGAAGCCGGGATTCTTGGCAAAGAATGTGGGCGGGAAACGGAACAGCTCGTCCATCGGCTTCAGGGACTGATTTATCGCAAATACAAGAGGAAGCACCATGATGCATGCCATGACTGCAAGGAAGATATAAATAAATATATCTCCTCCCCTTGAACGGTTGGGCTGGCGCCGACGCAATATACGCGGTTTCTTGTGATATGGCTTTGTAGACGTTTTCATATAAATCTCTCTCTCTTCGATAATATGATCAATGACCTACTCTTCTAAGGAGTGCCTGAATTGCCTTGTTGCAAAGGATCATCGCAAGGAAAAGGATCGTAGCGATGGCCGATGCATAACCCATCTCAAATCGGGTGAAACCGTAGTCGTAAAGGTGGGTAACGATCGTACGCGCTGCGTAATCCGTACTGGGATATCCGCAGAGTGCCATAGTCTGGGCACTGACACCGAAAGACGAGGTGATCGCCATGACCGCACCGAAAAGAAGCATGGGCTTCATATTGGGAAGTGTGATATACCACAGCTCCTGCCATCGATTTCGGACGCCGTCCAGATATCCGGCCTCGTACTGCGCCTTGTCGACGCCCTGAAGACCGGCGACAAATCCGAGGAATCCGGCTCCCATCGACAGCCACAAAAGAACGGCTATGATAAGTCCCATCATGTATTCGGGGTTCGTAAGGAAGAATATCGGCTCATTGATAAGACCGATATCGATCAATATACCGTTAACGTATCCGTATGCATCGCCACGGAAGAAGATCGAGAAAATATAGTAGATATTTCCTGCGATCGAAGGCGAATAAAACATGATAACAACTATCGCACGCAGCCACTTGGGAAGCTCGTTGATGAACCATGCGCAGACAAATTGAAGCATGTATCCGATAGGTCCCGTGATAACCGCAATTATGAACGTGTTCTTTATCGCAATAAGGAAAACATCATCCTGAAGGATCAGGTTGATATAATTCTGCAGGAAAATGAACTTCGGAGGTTCAAGAATGTTGTAATAGGTAAAACTGTAATATATTGACGAGAAGATCGGCAATATATAAAAGGTGAAAAAGAGCACGAAGAAAGGAAGCAGGAAAAGATAGCATGTTTTCATGTTCTTTGCTTTCTTCCATGCGATACGTGCATTGTTCTTTTTCATTGCAACATATGATTTGGCAAATGACGACACAGGCTTCCCTCCTTCCTTTAATCTACTTCAAGACCGTATTCTTTACGTTTCTTGGTGATCTCTTCATTGATGGTTCTTACATAATCGAGAAGTACTTCTCTCTGATCAAGCTTCTGGTTAACAACCTTACGTACCGCATTCGTCAAATGGCGGCTTGTGTAGTAACCACCGGCGATCTCTCGGAAGCCTCTTGCCCATTTTCTCTGTTCTTCGAGAACTTTGATCTGGTCGGCACTCCATGCGAGCTGCTTGAATGCCACGTCGTTGGCTGTAGCGTATCTTGCTGCGGAACCCATGACGGACTCAAGCTCCCTGCCGTAGCGAACCTGAGTTTCGGATGATGCCCACCACTTGAGGAATGTCCAGGAATTCTGTTTGATCCTTTCATCGTCTGTCTTGATCATCATCGAACACTGACCCCAGCCGTGAACTGCTCTGTCAATGTACTCCTGTCCGTTCTCATCGACCTTCTTTACACCCGGCAGCGGCATGAAATCCCAAAGGCCACGAAGCTCGGGAGCCGAAAGAACGAGAGTGTTGAACGTGTTGTAATCGGCGATACCGATCGGAACCTCACCTGAACGGAAACGTGTAACAAAGTCAAGCTCGAGCGGGATACCGTAGTCAACAAAGAGGCTGGTGTATCTTGTGAACGCTCTAACGCTCTCTTCATTGTCGATCTGGATCTTCTTACCCTGATCATCATAGAAGTCGCCGCCGTACTGATATGTCATCGAGATCAGAAGCGAAAGGTCAGGATTGATGACATTACCGATCTTACGTTCTGTCGAAGGAACCGCAAGCGTCATACTGTTGCCCTGGATGGTGGGCAGCATGTTGATGAGATCATCCCATGTCTGAGGAGGCTCAAGACCGAGCTCCTCGAGGATGTCTTTACGATAGAACATAACGTTGTAGTTTAGTGTTTCGGGAAGAGCGTACATCCCGCCTTCAAACAGGTAAGAACGGTATGAACTCAAAGGATACTCCGAAAGGACTTCGTCAAGGTCATCGAACTGAGTGAGATCTTCAACCGCATTACGAAGTGCGTAGTTAACGGGATCCTGCTGGTTGCCCGTAAGAACCACATCGGGTCCTTTTCCGGCAACAACGGCGGGAAGAAGTGCATCAGCCGAGATAAGCTGAACGTTGACTTTTATGCCTGTGTTCGGAGTGAAGGTATCATCAACCATCATCTTCATGATGTCATTCTGATCACGACCTGCAAGAAGCCAAACCTCGATGGTATCCTCGTCGTCTTCGTCATAAACATCACCGATAGAATTGTAATCATAGAAGAATGAAACAAAGAATGATTTAATATCATGCCAGAGGTTCGAGAAGAATCCGGCGTCGTCTTCTACTTCCTCGGTATTCTTTCCCTGAACGATCATGTAATCGATATCAAGCTTGCTCTCGCTGATCGTATTGATAGATGTTCCGAGAGCCGCAATGTTTTCCTTAAAGTTGGTAAGGGTCTTTGTGATGTCACGGGGATCCTTGTTGAAACGTTCAAGCTGGGAAGCGAGCGTGATAGCATTGGCGATCTGATCGGACTTTTCACCGGTGATCGCAATATAATCGTCAACGGTCTTAAAGAGACGCTTGCTCTCAAGGCCCATGGCTTCCACTATGTCGGGATATACTTCCTTGATGTTGTAATCTCTGTGAGAATCGGGGTTGGTACCGGTAAGTACGATAAGCTTTCTGTAGATAAGGTTCAGCCTGTACACGCTGTCTGAAAGGTCATTGAGTACATTACCGAGATCACCGAGAGTAGCCTCGAGTCTGATGACGTGCTTGCCCTTGGTAAGATAGAAATCATAAGGAACATCGTTCTCATCGGAAAGAGTCATCATGTCCCAGTCTGTATCATAAACAAATCCTACCGCTCTTGCTTCTTCGAAAGGAAGCTGACCGTCGATAGTGATCTTTCTTGACGAAATACCGCCGCGCTGATAGCTCTGGCGACCTTTGATGGTGATATTGTAGAATCCGTCACCGGGGACATCAAACTCCCACTCGATCCACTGACCGGGCACCTTCCATGCATCACCGCCGATATAATTGAGCTTTGTAGTGGTGATACTGTAAGGATCGGTATTGGAAACAGACTTGTCAAAACGGGCATAAAGAGAAGCGTCGGATCTTCCCGAAGCGCTCTCGCCGTCGATCTTGCCGACATATGTAAGAGATTCAGCCGAAGAAGTCATTCCGTTATGATCCTTCGAATACTGGGAATATGTATAATCCCGAACTATAGGCAAGAAATCAATTGACTTAAGGATAACGGGCTCATTGACAGCTTTAAGGGTGATCGTGTTGGCACCCTCATTGAGCCAGAAACGATAAGGTTCGATCTCATATCCGAGATAATCGGAGAAGACATCCTCCTGCCACTCAAACCTTTCTATCTGCGAAGGACGAAGCTCGTTACCGCGGTTATCGACACGGATAGCCGCAGCGTTTGTCCATATACGTGAAAAAGCAAGATCTTCGGCGCCTACAAAAGGAACCTCTCCGTTTATTCGGAACTCTCTTTCGATCTCAACTCCTCTGCTCTGTACAGGATAATATTTGATAGAAACATTATAAAGACCGGACTGGGGAGCGACGACTTCCCATGTCACTTCAGAAGTATCACCTGTGTAAAGAACATGCGACACACCGTCACACTCGTCCATAACGCTTGCATCAACGGCTTCGGTGAAATCAGCCGCTTCAACGGAAAAGCCTTCGGTAGCAAGAGGCGATGAAGCATGCTCCATCTTGAAGAGCTTGTAAGTGTTCTCACGACCGAGTCCGCGGACGTCATAAGAAAGGTCGGTGCCTTCGTACTTTTCGAGGAAGTTCTCCTGTTCGAAAAGCCCGAGGATCATTACAAAACCGATAATGAAAACGACGATGGCTGCAAATATGATTAGTCCTTTAGTCTTTTTCACTTCAAAGCCTCCTGTATATACACAGATTATTCAAGTCTGTTTCGTAAAAAGAAGCCCCGTATGAATCTAGTCATATAGAACCCCTTTTCCCCTTATGATTGTATTTCAAATTTCGGGATCGGACCCGAAAGAAAACTTGCTAAATGGCTGTATAGCGCATTTTTCCACATTTATGCACTTCTATGATTATAACTATTTAAGGCATAAACGTACTTATCAAATATTGCTATCGACTTACCGTATAATACCAATAAACCGCTGTATTTGAAGAAATACAGCGGTTTATTTATTGCTTTTTTGCAAATTACGGATTATTTAAAAGGGTTCTCCGTAGGATAAGGCAGTGATGCGGGCTGGTTGTAGTTGAGATCCTCGATCGGAACACCGATGTACTTGAATACTTCAAACAGAGCCTTGCCGAAGTGACCGAAGCAAACAGCGCCGTGATGAGGGAAGTTCTTCTCAATGAGTACATGACGATAGAATCTGCCCATCTCGGGGATAGCGAATACACCGATAGCACCGAATGACTTGGTACGTACATCAAGAACCTCGCCCTGAGCAATATATCCGCGAAGGAGTGCGTCAGCAGTTGACTGGAGACGGAAGAATGTGATCTTGCCGGGAGCGATATCGCCTTCGAGAGTTCCGTTTGTAACCTCTACGGGAAGTGCTCTTGCCATGATCTTCTGGTTTCTCATCTCACAGAATGCCATCTTCTTCGAGCAGGTATTTCCGCAATGGAAGCCCATGAATGTATCCTTGTGGGTGTAAGGGAACTTGCCCTCGATAGATTCCTTGTACATATCAGCGGGTACGGAGTTGTTGATATCAAGAAGTGTAACAACATCTTCGCTTACGCAGGTACCGATGAACTCTGAAAGACATCCGTAGATATCAACCTCACAGGAAACGGGGATACCCATACCTGTCAAACGGCTGTTAACGTAGCAGGGAACGAAACCGAACTGTGTCTGGAATGCGGGCCAGCACTTTCCTGCGATAGCAACATACTTTCTGTAACCCTTGTGAGCCTCAACCCAGTCAAGGAGTGTAAGCTCGTACTGAGCAAGCTTAGCGAGAACTTCGGGCTTCTTGTTGCCGGCACCGAGCTCTTCTTCCATCTCTTTAACCTTAGCGGGAATTCTGGCGTCACCTGCATGCTTGTTAAATGCTTCAAAAAGATCAAGCTCAGAGTTCTCCTCGATCTCAACGCCGAGGTTGTAGAGCTGCTTGATGGGAGCGTTACATGCAAGGAAATTAAGAGGTCTGGGACCGAAGGAAATGATCTTGAGATCCTTAAGACCAACGATAGCGCGAGCGATCGGAACGAATTCGTTGATCATGTCTGCGCACTCTGCTGCTGTGCCTACGGGATACTCGGGGATATAAGCCTTGATGTTTCTGAGCTTAAGGTTGTAGCTTGCATTAAGCATACCGCAATATGCATCGCCACGGCCGTCCATAAGGTCTGCCTGGCTCTCTTCTGCTGCAGCAACAAAGATGGAAGGTCCATCGAAGTGCTTAGCAAGAAGCGTCTCGGAAATCTCGGGTCCGAAGTTTCCAAGGTAAACGCAAAGCGCGTTACATCCTGCCTTCTTGATGTCCTCAAGAGCCTGAACCATGTGGATCTCGCTCTCTACGATACAGATGGGGCACTCATAGATATCAGCTGCGCCATACTTGTCAGTGTAAGCTTTAACGAGAGCTTTTCTTCTGTTAACCGAAAGACTCTCGGGGAAACAATCACGGCTTACTGCCACAATACCGATTTTAACCTGAGGTAAATTTGTCATTGCTCTTCTCCTTGTAGAAAAATTTTATGTATTATTAAAGTACCATACAGCCACGGAATATACAATAAAATTCATCGGTCAAACAAACATTTTTTGAAAAAATATTTGATCGATAAATCAGTATATTTAACGCTTATTTGATAACAGTATAGATGTCCTTAAGTGCGGGATAGATCTGCACAAACTTCCTGTACTGCTTCTCATAACGCTCAGCGATGGCGGGATCGGGCTCAACGGTGTCGATGACCTTAACGATCTTCTTAGCTGCTTCCTCAACGCTTGCGTACTCACCGCATGCAACAGCTGCGAGCATAGCGCCGCCGAGTGCGGGACCTTCCTCTGACTCGATGATGTCAACCTTGAGGTTCATAACGTTGGCGATGATCTTTCTCCAGAGAGGTGACTTTGCACCGCCACCGCAGATCTTTGTACGCTCAAGCTTGATACCGAGCTTTCTTGCAACTTCAACGGAATCCCTGAGACCGAAAGCAACACCCTCAAGTACGGCGAGTGTCATGTCTTCTCTTGTTGTGTCCATCGACATACCGATAAATGCACCGCGCGCGTCGGGATTGTTGTGAGGCGAGCGCTCACCCATAAGGTAAGGAAGGAAGAATACTCTGTTGTTTCCGAGCATATCTTCTGTAATACACTTCTGCTCTCCCGCATAATCCTTGGTCTTGATGATCTCATCCATGAACCACTTGTTGCACGATGCTGCGGAAAGCATGCATCCCATAAGATGGTAGCTGCCGTCTGCATGGTCAAAATTGTGGATGGCGTTGTTGTCATTCTCACCGAATTTCTTGCTGGAGATAAATACGGTTCCGGATGTTCCGAGAGAAATGTTGCACATTCCGTCTCCGACTGTTCCGGTTCCTACTGCTGCCGCAGCGTTGTCACCGGCACCGGCAACGATCTTAACCGTCTCGGGAAGTCCGAGTTCTTTAGCCACAGCGGGAAGGATCGTTCCGACTGTCTCGTAGCTCTCGAAAAGCTTGGGAAGCTTGTCTTCGCTGATACCGCAGATCTCAAGCATTTCCTTAGACCACTTACGGTTCTTGACATCAAGAAGAAGCATGCCGGAAGCATCGGATACATCAGTGCAGAACACACCTGAAAGCTTGTATGCGATGTAGTCCTTCGGGAGCATGATCTTTACGATCTTCTTGAAGTTGTCGGGCTCATTGTCACGAACCCAGAGGATCTTGGGTGCGGTAAAGCCGGCAAACGCAATATTTGCGGTATATTTTGAGATCTTGTCGGTACCGATGGTCTTGTTGAGATAATCGGTCTCTTTCTGTGTACGTCCGTCATTCCAAAGGATCGCAGGGCGAATAACGTTATCCTTATCATCAAGGATAACAAGTCCGTGCATCTGTCCGCCAAAGCTTATGCCGGCAACCTGCGACTTGTCACACTCAGCGGTGAGTTCTTTGATACCCTCAGTAACACCGGTCCACCAGTCTTCGGGCTTCTGCTCCGACCAGCCGGGATTGGGGAAGAAAAGAGGATACTCTTTTGATACGATCTTCTTGATCGCGCCGTTGCCGTCCATAAGGAGGAGCTTAACGGCACTTGTTCCGAGATCGACTCCGATATATAACATAAAACACTCCGTTCCGCGCTAAAACCTAGCGCTTCGTTTTTATCTTTCCGGCCCGACATATCAACACAGATCTGTAACGTGCCGAATCAATCAGTTCATTTCAGGATACTTCGCCTTTATCAAAGGGAGATGTTCTCGCCCTTAAGTCCGATAAATGCCTTGGGGTCCTGTCCGCCGTCCTTGTGAGCGATGAGCCACTTGTTGGCAGCCATGAGGAGCTTATCCTCGGGCATTCCTTCGGGACGCTCCGTAAGATCGGCATTGGTGCCGCGTGCAAGGATAACGATCACTCTGAAGCCGTCGCCTTCTCCTGTGCAGGGTGCATAGTGAAGAGTTGTTGCGTACATCTCAACAGCTGTTCCTGCGGGAACCTTGAAAGCCTCGATCTTGGCTGTGTCATATGTGAAATCATCTTCGATGTCACGCTGATCGCCGACGAGAAGGACAGTATCGTAAAGAGCGATGTTTACTTCGCTGCATCTGTGATACTCAACCGCATTGAGAAGCTTGTTATTGCCGTTGCAGTAACCGATCTCGATCGGGATACCGCCGAAGAAGTTCTTCTCAAATTCCTTTGCTCCCTTAGCAGCCTCAAGATCCTTATCCGAAGCAACGTAAACTACGCTGTCTGTGGGCATGGGCTTAGTTGAAAGAACCTTAAGAAGGTCTGTGCAGTCGATCCCCTTTACAACTTTGCCGTATTTCTTAAAAGCGGCATCTGTTACACTCTTGATAACCATAGTAACGATCTCCTTTATATATGTTTATTGTAGTATTTATTTAGAGACCCCCTCCGGAGTCTTGAAAACTGTTTAAGACTGCTGCTCACGGCTCTCGAGCTTTTCAAGGAGCCTGCAGATGGGTTCGCCCGTAACGGGATGGATAAAGTACGGTGCGATCTGGCTGAGCGGTTTAAGTACAAACATCCTGTTCTGCATGTCGGGATGAGGAACAACGAGGTCATGCGACAATATGCATTGACTGTCGTAAAAAAGGATGTCGAGGTCGAGAGTTCTCGGTCCCCAGTGCTCTTTTCTCTCCCGTCCGAACGATGCCTCTATAAGAAGCAACTCTGCAAGAAGCTCACGCGGACGAAGCAGTGTCCTGATCTCCAGACATCCGTTCAGGAAATCGGGCTGATCGGTGACGCCGTAAGGCTTGGTCTCGATGATGTCCGAGACTGCGCTGACTCTGATCTCCTCGAAAGAATCAAGAGTACTGATCGCATCTTTGATGATGTTCTCCCTTTCGCCGATATTGGAACCGATCGAGATGTAGGCCGTATGCCACTGTCTCTCGACTTCCACGAACACGGTATCCACATGCAGCAGCATGGGCGCCCAGGGCTTGTCGACCCTGATCTTTACTCTGTCCACATCGAATTTGATGAGGACCTTGTTGGCGATCTCTTCAGCAAGCTTCTCTATGAGCTTATATGTGTTCTCGCTCGCGATCTTTGTGATGAACTCGCATACCTTGCCGTAATGAACGGTCGCGGTAAGCTCGTCCGTCTTGCCCGCCTCGTGAAGGTCCTTATAAAGATCGGCCGAGATAAGGAACTTCTGTCCGAGGGAGTTCTCCTCACGACACACGCCGTGTCTGGCAAATACTTCCAGTTTTTCTATGTGGATCCTGTCCATATACAACCTCTCATAAATGAAATCCGGTCGTCAAACGCTTATATCACCTGCAAAGGGCTTCCATCATGCTGACAAACCTTAAGTTCTCACGTACGTCATGAACTCTGACGAAGCCGACTCCCGCCATGACTGCCATGGCTGTTGTGGCAAGAGTACCTTCGAGTCGCTCGTTAACGGTGAGTCCGGTAACCGCACCTATGACAGACTTCCTCGAACAGCCCAGAAGCACGGGATATCCGATGTCCACAAACCTCTTAAGCTCTCTGATACAGAGAAGGTTCTGTCCCGCATCCTTTCCGAAGCCGACACCCGGATCAAGGATGATCCTGCTCTTGTCTATACCCGCATCAAGTGCGTGAGAGGCGATCTTTTCAAGATCCTTTATCACTCCGTCAATATACTCCGGCTGTTTTTCAAAGTAACTGCCGTCATGCATCAGACAGCAATACGCATTGTTACGGGCGATCACTTCCGCCATCGCGGGGTCAAAGCAAAGGCCGCTCACATCGTTAACGAGATCGGCTCCGGCTGCAAGAGCAGCTTCGGCGACTTCTGACTTTCGTGTATCAACGCTTATGGGAATCTGTGAAAACTTCCTGATCTGTTCGATAACAGGCACAACTCTCCTGATCTCTTCCGAGACGCTGACCTCTGTAAAACCGGGTCTTGTGGATTCACCGCCGATATCGAGAAGATCCGCACCGCTACTGATAAGAGTCCTTGCCTTATCGGTAGCGTTAACAAGTCCGTATGCCTCTCCTCCGTCAGAGAAGGAATCCGGTGTGACATTGAGGATCGCACATATATACGTGTGCTTATCGATTTCAAACTTTTTATCTCTGATCTGCATCCGCTTTTCAGGTGCGAAGAAGGCCGAGCACCTGCCCCTTTAATGATTCGTCTGTTTCAAAAAGACCTCTTGCGCTCATCGTAACTGTCTGGGTTCCGGGCTTTTTGACGCCTCTCATGGTCATACAGGTGTGTTCCGCGCTGGCGATCACAAGAACACCCTTTGCGCCGAGTTCGTTATAAACGGCGTCCGCGATCTGCGAAGTCAGACGCTCCTGAACCTGAAGACGTCTCGCAAACACTTCAACGGTCCTCGCGAGCTTGCTGAGTCCGACTATCCTTTTATCGGGTATGTATGCTATATGTACCTTGCCGAAGAAAGGAAGCATATGATGCTCGCAAACCGAGTAAAATGAAATGTCTTTTTCAAGGACAATGCCGCCCCCATCAACCGCTTCGAACTGACGCGAGAGCCTTTCGGAAGCGTCGTCTTCGTAGCCGGCGTAAATCTCCTCGTACATTCTCGCAACTCTGTCGGGAGTATCCTTAAGGCCTTCTCTCGAAGCATCTTCACCTATGGCCGAGAGAAGCATGCTTACGGCCTCTTTAACTTTTTCTTTATCTATCATTGTTTTCCTCTTGAGATTTAGTATCTTTCTTTTTCTTTCTGCTGCGGATCTGAAGGATGACCGACGCGGAAAGCACCGAGAACGCACCTGCGCCCGTGATACCGAGTGTCAGGAAATCCATCTCGTCACCTGTCTTGGGCGAATTATCCTTTCTGGCCGGAGTTGAACTCTTGCCGCTGTCTTTGGAAGACGACTTTGTGGGTTCGGACTGAGACGATCCGGATGAAGCCTTGGTCGGGGTGGGAGTAGCTGCTTTTGTGGGAGCTTTTGTGGGAGCTTTTGTGGGAGCTTTCGTTACAACTTCCTCATCTTCGTCTTCTTCATCGTCCTCCTCTTCTTCGTCGTCTTCTTCCTCTTCCTCTTCTTCCTCAAGCTCGGCGGGATCCTCAAAAACGAATCCGTAGATGGGAGTATAATCGGCCTTGCCACTCAGAATGATCTGTACATAGTTGATGTCGTCCTCATCGGTATAGATCTTCGTCGGAACTATAGACGCCGTTCCGCCCGAAACCTTATAAAAAGTACAATAGTCGGGGTACTCCTGCGCGTCGTCCGGAAGAGGCATGTAGATCGTAGCGCTCTTGTAGACTTCTTTGTCATCATCATCCGTTTCCTGAAGCAGTGAGATGTTGAATGCTGTGTAGTAGTCCTCTTTGTAACTGATATTCTTTTTTTTGAGCGCATCAGCAAAAGGATCCATGGCATCATCGCTCAGGAATGCGAACTTGTAGGAATCAACATCCGAAACGGAAGTGGTGAACTTGGCATAGACATTGTCCGAAATGTACTCGGGATACTCGTCGGTGTAGACATTGTATTCATCCTCATTAAAGGCGATCTTGGTGCCGGCACAGACGCCCGCAGAAGGAATAACGGTCGCGATCAAAGCCATAGCCAGAACGGCAGAAACAAAAGATCCGAACGATGCTTCACAAAAAGCTCTGATTTTTGACTTCTTTGAATCCATCCTCAATCTCCTCTCATCTGTGCAGCCGGTTTTCCGGCTGCGATCCTCGCCGCACACTTCACTACGGAAGCGGGCTCTGTTTTTCATCGACTCTTCGTGCCACCACGACAAATCTTCCGTCTTCTTCGGAGTATTCGCAGGTCGACAGCGTGATCAGCTCGTCCGTCAAGCCTTCCGAAGGCTCGATATCATAAAGACTCATACTCTTGATCTGTGCAAGATAATCGGTAAGATCGTCCTCGTCGTCAGCTTCGATGAAATTGTAAAACTTAAACGAATCGTCGGTCATGTACATGACCTTTGATCTGAAAACGGCCACTATCTCGTAGATCGCCTCTTCGTAGATAGTGTCAAATCTGATGTAACGGTGTTCTTCGAAAAACTTCCTGCTCTCGTAGGAAAGCAGATCATGGAACATATCACCGTTCTTCATGTTGTGTCCGTATATGATAATGTTGGTGCTCCTGTCGTTCATATCGCATCTGTAATCTGCGAACGGAAGCCCGGCTTTGTCTTCTTCTTTGTCAAAATTCCTGTGAAGATAAAACTCCTCGTCAAATACAGTCTGCATGACCGGAAGATCTACTCGGGTATCACCGATACTGATCCAGCCCGCAAGATCGTTGTTGAGTTCGTAAAGTTCTTTATACTTGTCACTGACCTTTCTGACGACCTCGGGTTCACGCTCCTCTTCCTCCGGTGCGGTACGATATGCGACCGGCCTGCCGGTCTCGACATCCGTATCGAGTACAAGTGTGGCTTCTCCGATCTTCTCGCGAAGCTCTTCGACCTTCTTGCCCGAGCGGTACATGTCGTATGAGTAAGAAACGATCTTCGCTACGACTATCGCAAGAACAAGCATGCTCGCGATCGCAGTGACAGAAAGCATTATCTTCTTTTTGTCGAAACGCGTTCTCTGCATTGATAATCCCCGGTATCAAATCAGTTTTTCCAAAAAATTACGGTGCGGTTCCCGAGGTACCACACCGTAAAAGTATATATTAAAACAATGATTTATTCAAGAGTATCGAGTACCACGTCGATCTCAATTTCGATATATTTTGTCCGGGAAGGTCTCTTGACCGTCAGTGTGACCGTAGTGCCGGCTTTGTAGTGTCCGACACGCTCTTTGAGGTAGTCGTAAGTAAGAACTTCCTGACCGTTTACATGCGTGATGATATCACCGACTTTGAGGTCGCTGTCGGCTGCATGAGTCCTGTCGAGGATACTGTAGACATAGACTCCCCTCGGCATCGAAAAGCCCTTTGCATAGCCCTCGGAAACATCCTTGCCGACGATACCGAGACATCCCGCTTCGCCCTCATCGATACTGAAGCTGTTGATGAGCTCGTTGATCGTGGATACCACGTTATTGATGGGAATCGCATAACCGATCCCTTCGATATCGACACCCGAATACTTTGCACAGTTTATACCGATGACCTGACCATAGATATCAAGGAGAGGTCCGCCGCTGTTACCGGGATTGATGGCGGCATCTGTCTGCAGCAGCGGTCTCGAGCGTGTTCCGTCGATGGTGATCTCACGGCCTATAGCGCTTACGTGACCGACTGTAACTGCCATTCCGTACCCAAGAGAATTGCCTATAGCGATATCCTTGTCTCCGACCATGATGTTGTCGGAATTACCGATAGACGAAATTCTGATCTTTGAAAGCGTCTCTTTACCGATCTTTGATGTGGGAACGCTCACAATAGCAAGATCATAAGACGAATCCGATCCGACAATGAACGCCTCGACAGATTTGCCGTCAAAAAAGCTTACCGAAACTTTCTGCGCATCCTTGATAACATGCTCGTTCGTGCACACGAACAGCTGTGAAGGACTCTGCGATACGATAAAGCCCGATCCGCTCGATTTTGCGATGTATTGCTTTGATCCGCCGAAAATGTTGTACTCTTCCACAGGGATCTCGCAGTCTATGGAAACTACGGAAGGCATCACGGCATCGACTATCGGTGAAACATCATCATAAGAAACGGCCATAAACGGAAGCGCACCGGAGTGATCTTCCTCTTCCGAGACTTCTTCAGTGTCGGTTTCCTCAAGTCTTTCTATAGCAAAATTCACAAGTTTCAGGCCGGCGAAAAGAACCGTTCCGCTGAGTATTGCAAATAAAATGATCTTTATCAGTTTCTTCATGACATTTCCCTCTTTTCACATCTGATCATTTTTGATAACAACAGCATTGTAATACGATTTTGTGTTCCAATTGTGTACGATTCGTGTTTTTATTGAAAACTTATGCGCATATCATTATAATCATTAGTGGTAATAATCATCAACTATGTGAGGCTGCTGTTATGAACCGTTTTGTGAAAAAACACTATCATATCATATCTTTTTTAATACTCGCTGCAATCTTTGTTGCGTGGGGTCTGCTTGAAGATACGCTTATTTCCCAGACAACCTCGATCGCTTCTGTGAGCGAAAGCGAAGAAAGCATTCCCGAAAAGGCAGCCGTGGATGATAATATTTCCGAAGACGAAACGGTCTCCCCGTCTCCTGCATCGAACAATACGGATGCAGCGACCGAAAACGCCGCTCCGGCCGGGTCAACAGTTACACCCGATACCACTCCTGCTGTCGATACACCGACTCCCGCACAGGATACTTTTGTCGATGAGATCCCGGATACTGTTGACAGCTTCGACGAACCCGAGCCTGCCAAAGAACAGGAACCCGAGCCCGTCATCCCTCCCGAAGAGGAAGTCGTTCTTGAAAACGGCACATACGGTCCCGGCGAAGGAAAGATGCCTTTTGATCTCTGCCTCGCAAACGTCCGCGAAAGCCTCAACGTCAGAAGCGGTCCCGGCGAAGACAATGAAGTGATCTCCAAGTTCTATCCCAATTGTTATGCAAGGCTTGTTGAAAAAGGCAGCGAATGGTCACTCATCTCCTCCGGAGAGATCACCGGTTATTCACATAACGATTATCTTATAGTCGGCGACAAAGCAATGCAGAAGCTTATCGATTCAGATAAACTACGCGTCACGGTTACGCAGAAACTCATAAACGTCAGAGCGGAAAAGAGCACCGAGGCAGAGATACTCCGTCAGGCCAAGCAAGGCGAATCCTTTAAGTGCATTCCTTCCGAATCGGATTCGGATTGGTTCGCCATAATATACGACGACGGCAACATCGCCTTTGTGGCAACCACGCTGGCTCATGTTACCGCCGAAATGGACGAATTAAGTTCTCTGACTCCCGTCGGTTAATCATCATCGACGGGTCGAGTCTCAAGCTGCATCGAAACACGCTTGAGCACCGCCGGCTGAGAAAACGGTTTGATAAGGAAATCATCAACACCGGCTCTGAAGCCTTCGGATTCGATCTCGTTAGTAAGCCCCGTTGTCATCATGATGACGGGGACTTTTCTGCCCTCCGAGCGGCTCCTGATCTCCGAAAGCACCTGAAAGCCGTCCATATCGGGCATGTTTATGTCTACGAGCACAAGGTCGGGCTTCATCTTGTCAAAGATCTCAAGCCCCTGTTGACCGCTCGTACAAGGAATGACTCTGTAGGAATCCTTGAGGATCTGCTTGGCATGCTCAAGGATAGTAGCCATATCGTCAATGATAAGAATAGTCTTTTTGTCGCTTCCCATGTCACCCCTCCAATTCATAATTCTAACGGCTGCTTTCGTTCATAATATCACAAATGCAGCATATCGGCCATAAGATCACTCAACAGAAAGAATGTAGTAGTATACGGGCTGGCCGCCTCTGTGAACTTCAACCTCGAGATAGTCGTACTTCTCTTCGATCGCGCCTGCGATCTCCTGAGCTTCTTCCTCGGTTGCTTCATCTCCGAAATAGAGACATGCGATCTCGGAATCCTCATCGATCATACCGTCGGCCAGTGCGATCGTTGCATCTTTTATGTCCTGTGCGACACTGACGATGGTCTTGTCATCAAGACCCATGTAGTCGCCCATCTTGATGTCCTTGCCGTCGATCTTTGTGTCACGTACCGCATATGTGACAGATCCGGACTTAACCGTAAGACAGGCCTGAGTCATGATCTTTTCATTGTCCTCGGGGCTCTTGTCGGCAACAAATCCGATGATACCTGCGATACCCTGAGGTATGGTCTTGCTCGGTATAACAATGATGTTCTTGTCGCTTGTCAGATCTCTTGCCTGCTGAGCGGCAAGAATGATGTTCTTGTTGTTGGGGAAGATGAAAATGTTCTTCGCATTGACAGCTTCAATGGCGTTGAGCATGTCTTCCGTGCTGGGATTCATGGTCTGACCACCCTCGATCACATGATCCACACCGAGCTCTTTAAAGATCTCAGCCAGACCTTCTCCAGCAGCCACAGCAATAAATCCGTTATCCTTCTGAGGTTCCTTCGGCGCAGCGGGTGCGGGAGTCTCAGAAGCTGCCTTCTCCTGCTCCTTAAAGAGCTTCTCGTTGTGCTCGATACGCATGTTATCAATCTTCATGCTGGTGAGCTGACCATATGTAAGACCCTTCTCAAACGCCTGACCGGGATGGTTTGTATGAACATGTACCTTGACCATCTCGTCATCGGCAACACAAACGATCGAATCACCGATCGACTCAAGGAACGCCTTGAAATCAACCTCATCCTTTTGGGTGAACTTCTTCTCAAGCAGAACGATAAACTCTGTACAGTAACCGAACTTGATCTCCGATGTGGAGATGTTCGAAGTGTCGACCGATCTTCCGGATGCGGGTGCCGCAGGAGCAACCTCGCCTGTGAAGACAACTTCCTTTCCGCAAAGAGCTTCGAAACCGCCCTTCATAACTTCGAGGAGTCCTCTTCCGCCGGAATCGACAACGCCTGCCTCTTTAAGTACGGGAAGAAGTTCAGGGGTGTACTCGAGCACTTCTTCCATGTAATCGATCACGTTACGTACAAAGAAGATCATGTCCTCGGTCTCGCCTACAAGCTCTGCAGCCCTCTGAGCGCCGCCCTTGGCAACCGTAAGGATCGTACCTTCCTTAGGCTTCATAACAGCCTTATATGCAGTCTCAACAGCCTTTGAGAAAGCGTTGGCCGCAACATCGACATCAATTGAGTCGTAATCGCTGATAACCTTGCAGAATCCACGGAGCAACTGTGAAAGGATAACTCCGGAGTTTCCGCGAGCCCCGCGAAGAGATCCCGATGAGATCGCTTTAGCGAGTGTCTGCATGTCGGGGTTCTTGAGCGCTGCCACGTCACGTGCCGCCGACATGATGGTCATTGTCATATTGCTGCCGGTATCACCGTCCGGCACCGGGAAAACGTTGAGTTCGTTAATAATCTCTTTCTGTGAATCGATGTTCTGCGCAGCTGCAAGAAAGACCTTCTGTAAAAGCGCAGCATCTACGGTCTGTAATCCCACTTTTAAAAATCCTCCGAAAACATCATCAATCGATACTTCTTACACCTTCAACAAAGATGTTGATCGCTTTAACCTCGAGTCCGCAAAATTCCTCAACCTTATACTTAACGTTCTCGATAAGATTAGAGCATACGGTAGGAATGTTGATACCGTAAGACACGATGATATGCAGATCGATAAGAAGCTTGTTGTCATCGACTGTAACATTTACTCCGTGTGAAAGATTCTCTACTTTAAGAAGCTTTGCAAGTCCGTCCTTCATGCTGATGGAAGCCATGCCGACAATACCGAAATTCTCGACGGCTGCAGCGCCGGCACATTTTTCAATGACATCAGTGTTGACGATCACTTCTCCGCTTTCGTTAACTATTGAACCATTCATAAGAGCACCTTCTTTCGTAAATATATATATAAATCCGTTTTCTCCCAAATGATCTATGAAAACAACCCTTTTACGGATGATTTTCCCAAAAAAGAAAATAATAGGGCTACTGTCTGCTTTAATCAGTAGCCCCGATTATCATCATTTTGCATTTTGTACTCTGGTTACCCTGCCGGCTTTAAGACAAGCCGCGCACACGTACATCTTCTTAGGTCCGTTCTCTGTGATGACCCTTACGGACTTCACATTGGATTTCCAAACTCTATTTGCACGCCTAGAAACGTGGCTTCTTGAATAGCTCAGATGATGACCAAACATATTACCCTTGCCGCAAATAGCGCACTTAGCCATATCGACACCTCTCTTCTTTGTAAAATTAGCATCAAACACATGGATTTTATCATACGGCGCTCTCAATTGCAACAAGAATTTACAATTCGTGAATCCGGCGCGGGCAAATCGGGGAAAACCCGCCCGGATAAAGCATCCTTATGCTGCTCACCATGTGTTTTTAATTATTCTTCTTCGGAAGACTCCATGAACTTCTTTGCCTTCTCGTCCATCTTGGCGTCCTTTTCTTTGTCTGCGGGAGACTTCTTGAATCTGTCAATGATCTCGGGAACGGCATCAAAGATCTTTGAAACCATATCCTGATTCTTAACACTGACGAGCTTTGTCGATCCTCCGGAGATCACGAGCACGGAATTGGGCGAGATCTTGCCGCCCATAGCACCGGCTGCCGCATTCTTTCCGCCCTGGAAAGCACCTGCGCCAACACCGAAGCTCACATCCACAAGGGGAAGGATGATTGTTCCGTCTTCAAAGCGGACCGCATCTCCCACTACAGTTTTTGTTGTAAGAAAAGAATCCATGCCCTTAAAAAGAGCACCTACCGTCTCGGAAAAGTTACTTTCTGCCATAATACCTCCTCAGTCCAATGTTATTTGACTGCTTTTTTGATCTTCTTTCTCAGGTACTTAAAGTCCCTGCTCCAATATGTCCTCAGAGCTGGTAAAAGCACCGTTATAACCCTGATCCTTCCTCGCAGATAAAGATCAAACTCAAGAGCTTTTTCTTTAAATACGGGCTCAACGCTTATGTGACCTCCGTAGATCGGATACATCATCGCTGCCGCGCCCAAGATCTTTCCTGTCGAACACGGATCGCCCGTTCCGAATCTGATGCTTCCTTTGAGCTTTCTCGGAAGGATATGCCTGACGATCTTTATCACGCGCTTCTTGGCGACACGATAAAACTCTCTCGCTCTGGGGTCGTTTTTTATATTGTATAGGTTTTTCGCCTTTTTAACAATACCTTGTTTCTTCGGTTTCTCTTCGTCCGATCCGTCGGAGTCTTTTTTGCGCTTCTTTTTCTTGCCTACCTTGTGCCCGGGATTCCTTTCTGTTTCGCGTTCCGTGGTCGATCCGTCCACCTGTTCCGACCCGGATTCAGTTTCTGAAGCACTCTCAGTATCACGATCATCTGCGGCCCCCGTGGAATCTGTATCGTTTACATCCTCATGTTCTACGTTTATCACAGTACTATCTGAAATCTCGGCATCTAATTTCCGAGTGAAGTCTTTTTCTGCGTCGTTTTCTGCCTTATCTCCCGTATTGTTTTCAGATACCTCTTCAGTTTTATCCTTAACACCGTCTTCTGTGTTTTCTTCTGTGTTTTCTTCTGTGTTTTCTTCTGTGTTTTCTTCAGCCTCTTTTTCAGAAGCTTTATCCGTGGAACCCTTTTCTTCGGAACCTAAATCCGACTCAGAAGTTTGAGCACTTACTTCATTATCAGCCGAAACATTTGCATCTAGATCATCTCCGTCTATCTCATCGGGGAAAAGAGAATCGTCATCATCGGAAAGCTCTTCTTCCACGTCTTCATCACTGTCTAAGATACTAAAGAACAGTAGCTTGCCCTTGGTCTTAAGCTTACCGTCGGCATATGTGACACGGATCCTCAGGATATGTAACAGCCAGGTGATACGGCCTTCAGCTTTAAGTTCTTCGTGCTTATCTCCCCATGCCTTGTATCTGACAGGTACGAAAAGAACAGCCAGAACCAAAAGAAGCGCAAGCCCCAAAAGCCCAAGCAGCGTAAAGCCGATTATCTTAAGGATTAGTAAGATGATCTCCAGCATCCGTAAAATACCTTTCAACGTCAAATGATCCGGATTCGCGATACACTTCGTCAATTATTTCGCGAACAAGTTCTGCGGCATCGTCACGACTGTCGGCGAGGCCGATAATGTGCACATCCTCGGAGGTGTCCTTCCTGTAATGTGCGAAAAGGAATTCGCCCATGTTATAGATATCGAGGATGTTCTCCTTATTGGAGGGGAAGGCGATGCAGTAATACTTCAGTGAGCGCAGCTTCCGCTTCTCGACGAGCTTGCGGATCTTGCGTTCTTTCTTCTTCGCTTTGCCCATGCAGCGAAGCTTGTCATGAAAAACTATCAAAGCATCTACCTCCTTTCCAAATAAAACTATCCAAAATAATACTATCAAAATAATACTGTACCAATTTAATTATTCAAATGAGCGTTCATGCGCAGAATGTATTCGCTCACACGTTGTCCGCTTGTCAGCGCTCCGCCGTTTAACTGCGGGTGCTCCCGCCGGAACTCGGTCGCTTTGATCAAAAGCCTCCGGCGAAGAACAAAGCGACCTCAAACACTGCTCCCGCACCCGCGACTATGCTCGCGCTTCCGGCGCGTCCTGCCTATCGTGATCGAATATATTCTGTCGCATTCTCGCTCTATCTACGTATGATCATTTTATACAGCTTTAAATGGTCATATCACATATCCGCGAAGAAGTTTTTGAATTCGCGGATCGCTGCTGCTTTTTCACGCTCATCCCTGCACGACTCGAGGCTGTTGCGGATATAGTCCTTCACTTCGTCCGAGTTGTTGAGGAACAGCGGCAGCTTTGAAAGTATCCCCGCCATACGAGCTCTCTGAAGCAGTTTTGAACCGGATGAGAAAGCCTGCGTGAGCTTGTCCTTAAGCTCCTTCGCCTTATGCATGATCATATCCCTGTCTACGGTCTTCCCGGGATTGCTTTCCGAGAGGGCCGCGAAGATCGAATCAGAGATCAGTGCAACGCATCTCTGCGCGTCTCTGTATACTTCAGCGGAATCTGCCTCTGTCATCTGAAGGAACGAATCCTCGTATCCCGGGATCTTAAGTCTTACCTCTTCAAGCTTCTCAAGCTCGGATTCATCGATTCCCTCGTAGAGCATTCCGTCTTCGAAGGTCTTCCTGTCTCCCGACTCGAACGCGTCAAGGAGATTATTGATGAACGTGGTAACTGAAGCGTTTGTAAACACTTCACCGCGTCCCTTTCCGATATATACGGACGTAGCCAGCTCAAGCAGAGCCGCATTGATCATAAGTCCGATATCCGAGAAAGCATCTATCCTTACCGCGGTTCTGAGCGTCGCTTCACCGCATCGGTCGTAGAGCTTTGAAAGCTCCTCTGCCGAAGCATCTGCAAAATCACTTCCGAACACGGTATCTACGATCTCGGACGCGTCGGCATCTCCGCCGGCAACACCCTCTGAGACCCTGAGTCCTCCGAAGCCCTCAATGTTCGAAACGATATCATCGATATCCTTCTCTGTACGTCCGAGCTGTGATTCAAGCGCACCTTCCACGATATCAAAGAATCTCGATTTCGCGATCCTCAGGGGAAGCGATGCGATCGCAGCCTTAACACCCTCGCGTACCGCAACACTGTCATTTGACCTGAAGATCAGGCTGATGATCGAAGATGCTTCCTTAGCGTCGTCTGCGGGAGCTGCGGGATCCGGCTCGCAAAGTCTTCTGAGTACATACTCGCAAACAGAAAGATTGTCACGAAGCTCTACAACTCCGCGCATCTGTCCTTCAACCTCATCTCTGATCTTCTCAAGTTCTCCCGCTATCCTGCCGTACTCTTCAGGTTCTGCGCTTCCGGCTTCACGGATGAGCTTTAAGACCTCAAGAGCCTGCCCATACCACTCGGGCTTTTCTGCCTCGTATTTATCAAAAAGATACTCCGTGAAGGCACCTGTCTTAAAGAACAGCTCGTAACCTCCGACGTAGTGATAAGCCTGAAAGATCCTTTCTAACTTCTTTTCCATCTGAACTCCTTAAACCTGTATTCCTGTCTGTTGTCCCCAACAACAGACACTATTTTTTATACCAGCATCTCCGCGAACTGCTTGATATACACAGCCACCGGTGTGGCACCAAGTACCTGCGTCCCTGTCAGTGCCGAAAATGTACTGATAAACCCGCATGCTCCGAAGGAGAGACACACGACAGTCCCCACGAGCTGATAAGACGAAGCGCTCCGTACCGCTCTTGTAAGAGCGAAGCACACTATGATAAAGAATGCGCAAAGTCCTTCTCCCAGCAGGAATATGACTACCGATCCGCCGAAGCCGCTCTCTTTGATCATGATAAGCGATGAAAGCAGTACCGCGGGTGTCAGGTAAACGAGCACCGCAAGAAGCTCGAGCGCGTAAGCGGCAAAGAGGTTGCCTCCGGTAGTCCTGCGTCTTGCAGTGATGCTCTGCCCGTGCTCGAGTGCAAATCCGTTGCACCCGCAAACAACGAGCACCAAGAGGAGCATCCCTATGAGCCCCGCAATGATCTGTCTGTATATCATAGCGGTTGTAACGCTTATGCCTGACTTGTCGGGGTTCTCTATATCGACGTACCGTATGTCAAAGTCAAATCCGTAATCGGGGTCCTCCGCCACTTCCGCAACGAATGTGGCGTACTCCTCCTCCGTGAGGATCTCAGCCCCGTTACCGGGCAGTGTCCTGTACTCATCGTAAGTCCTGAAGAAGCACACATCGTACATCATATAACCGGCAACGATATCCTGAACAATTATCGATGAGGTGTCGTCACTGGGTGTGATCACCTTGATAAGATCCTCCCTGATGCCGTCACGCAGCTTAGTCTCGTAGTCGTCTCCTATCACGAAGATACTACCTATATACCCGTCCATGAGTAACTCGGTCAGTTCTTCCATGCTGCCTGTCGTAACCCTGAGGGCATCGCTTCCGAGGAGCCTGTCGCGAAGTCTTACCGCAACGAGCGACTCGCTCTCGCAGAGGAGTCCCATCGGAACTCTGCTGTTATCGGATGCATGAAGGTTCATATTGAAGAATACCGAGAGCATGACGATAACGCACAGCGCGTAACAAACTGTCGCTATGCGGTCCGTCAGGAGAAGCTTGAGTCTCAGTACAAATGCCCCCATGCAAACGTTCCTTTCCTACTTCTGCAAAATAAAAGTAATAAATCTGTAGCTCGGCATGAACTGTGCGAATCTGGAGAGAGCGTTCGGCAGATACATGACGGGGATGATCCCGCCTCCGAGTACAGTCATCAAAAGTATAGCCATGTTCGAAAAGAAGCAGTAACCGTTTTTCGAACGTATGAGCAAAGCAAGTATGGAGAAAACGATCCCCGCTCCGAAGATGAGTGCCGTAAGATAGAGTCCGATGCCGAAAGAGAATTCTATCTTACCGAACTGCTTCATAACGGTCATGACGGCGAGAAAGGCAGCCGACATAAGCGTTCCGTAGACAAGCACCTTCGAAATGATCGTACGTGCGGGGCTGATGCCGCACGAAACAAGTCTCGAGCGAACTCCGCTCTTCCTCTCGAGGAGTACCGAGTAACCCGTGAGCATCCCGGAGTAAAGAACCAGGAGGATGAGCACAGAGTATATGTAGTGGTCGGTGAGCGGCAGTGAAGCCATCCTGTCAAAGGCCTCGCGCTCGAAGAACGCGTCCTTGCCGAGAGCCGTCATGACAAGATCCCATGAGATCTCAACGTTCTTGTCCCTGATGAGCTGGCGGTCGTAGTCTTCCTCCCTCATCCTGAAGGTCAGAGACTCGATGTTGACCTCGACCGAGGTGATGTACCGGGAGTACGACTCAAGGAGCGCCCCGTAAACCGCAGCTTTGGCCTTGTCATCACTGTTGATCACGGCTTTGATCGGCGTATTCTTCATCCCGATCATCTCGGAAGTGAAGTTCTCGGGGATGACGAAGTAGAAATCCAGCTCGCCCTTTTCAAAACGGGAGTTAACCTCTTCTTCCGTCCCTTCGTAGATATTAACAAAGGCGTTGAAATCCTCGTTCTCGGCGAAGTATGTCTTGAGCATATCGGAATAATTGGACTGTTCATGATCGACGATACCGACAGTGATGACCGTCGGCGGAGTAATTCCGCTCGCAAGAAAAACACCCGCGATCCCCAGGAGCGCAAGCACTAGGAGCACAAGGAGTGTTTTCGTGTCGCTTATGAAAAGCTTTATGTCTTTTCCGATCATTTAGCCCCTATCCTACTCGACGTGAGTATGATTCGAAATATGGTCCATACAGTACTCGTAATTACCGTTGCACTTTGAACAGAACCTGAACTCGAGGTTGTCCCCGTCACGCTCTGTCCTGCCGCAGACAGCGCACTTATGACGTGTCACACTTCCGGGAAAAGGATATACTCCCGCGGGTCCTTTCCCGGACTCGGGCTGACGGTAGTTCATGCCGCCGACAAAACCCTTCTTGAAAGCCTTTGCTCTCCTTCTCTGCCCGGGCAGCTTGTTGCCCCAGGGCCTGTAAAAGAGGAGCATATTGAAGATGGCAGCGATGATAAGCAGTGTCATGCAAAGTCCGACAAGCACGCTCGCACTGAAACCTTCATAAATCTGGTATCCGAACGTGAGCGCATATATAAAGATAAAGTACTTGGCCTTGACGGGGATAAAGAACATGAGCAGGAAAGTCATGTCAGGTAACATAAGCGCCAGAGCCAGGAAAAGCGTATTGTTGAAATACGTGAGCGATACGGGGTACGAAAGCCCGTAGCCGTAATAAAGGTATGTTCCGACGTAGATGATGATCTGGCAGACAATATTTATGATGATGCCGTTGAAATAGAAAAGATTAAATCTCGACGCACCTCGCAGACGCTCAATGCTGTTACCGATCGAGTAATAAACAAAGAGCATGATCGCTTCCATGAGGATGCTCGACCTGTCCATGGGCTGGATGATAAATGTGACAAGTCTCCATACCTGACCGTCAAGCACTTTATCAATATCGAGCATCATCCACTCGTAGTAAAAGAGCGGGTTGATGATACCGACAAGGAATCCTGCCGCGTAAAGCAGGACGATATATTTCATGAAACCGGGGATCGCATGGCGTTCCCATTTCTTAACAAGCTTTTCTATCATAGTTTCCTGTCGGGTGCCACGGGTGGCATCCCTTCCTCTCATTTCTTATCCTCGATCACTGTCAGACAAAGACCCCAAAGCGGTCATTCCTCCACACGTTTGACGGCATCGAGCGACGGTTTAACAACCATCGAATAATTAGTATAGTATACCACAAAGCCCGGTCTCGCACCACCCGGTTTTTTGACGTTGCGGCGCTCGAGGTAGTCTACTTCAGCCTTGGCATTCTCGCGTCCGCTCGAATAATAAGCCGCCACGGCCGCTGCCTGTTCCATCGCACTGTCTGACGCCTCGCGACCCTCGGTCTTCAGGATGACGTGGGATCCGGGAGCACCTTTGAGGTGGAACCACCAGTCGTTCCCGCTCGCGAACTTAAAAGTCAGCTCATCGTTCTGGAAATTGTTTTTACCAACGTATATGTGGAATCCGTCTTTGGTCACGTAATGTACCGGAGCAGATGCATCCTTCTTCGGGCGTTTCTTACCTTTGCCTTCGCTGTGCGAGGGCTTTAGGTACCCCGCTTCCTCAAGCTCACGGCGGATGGTGATAAGATCTTCCTCACATGTCGCAAGCTCAAGTTCAAGAGCCACCGACCCGATATGATCGAGGTCTTCTTTTGTCTTCTCTATGTAGCCGGTGAGCGCGTCGAAAGTACGCTTCATCTTTCTGTACTTTTCGAAATACACCTTGGAATTGTCTATAGTGGAGAGCTCTTCGTCCATCGGGATCGTAACATCCTCGCCGGTGTTGTAATCCGTGACGGTGACAGACTTGCCGGGCACCTTAAGCTCATGGGCATATG
>JAEEGF012120922.1_pt1 | contig 46544 bp, 48 predicted proteins | sample 9134171 | NCBI WGS metagenome assembly JAEEGF01 (sample SAMN16246542, study PRJNA631951) | gut metagenome | biome: gut microbiome; feature: rumen; material: AP-attached | host: Bos | place: Iran: Karaj | collected 2018-10
CCCCTTTTCGGTGCGATTCTGCCTTGCTGCTTTCATTTCACGTCGGAGGCTTTTCTATGATGGAGCGATTTGCTGACTGTCCGATCATTCTGCGTGAGTTTCTTTCCTATCACGAAACCATCAAGGGACAATCTGCCAGAACGATTTCCGAATACTATCTGGATCTTCGGATGTTTCTGCGTTTTATGGTGTTGATCAAAAATGAAATGCCCTACGATACGGATTTGGAGACGATCTCGATTCGAGGCGTTGATCTGGACTTCATCCGTTCAATCTCCGTGACGGACATTTTCGACTTTCTGTCTTACCTGGCCAATGACAGGGTCATCCATGAAGACTCCTTCTCGGAATCCAAAGGGATCGCTTCCTCCAGTCGTGCACGCAAGTTGTCCGCGATCAAATCCTTTTACAAATATCTTACCGTTCGCACCAAGCAGCTTGCGCAAAACCCTGTTCAGGATATGGAATATCCCAAGCTCCGCAAATCTCTGCCGCGCTATCTGACGCTGGAGCAATCGACTGCGCTGCTTCGTTCTGTAGATGGGCCAAACAAAACGCGGGACTTCGCCATCCTGATGATCTTCCTGAATTGCGGCATTCGTCGTTCTGAATTGGTCAACCTGAACTTAAGCGATATCTATGAGGATCGGATCCGCGTCGTCGGCAAGGGCAACAAGGAACGGATCGTCTATATGGGCTCCTCCTGCAGAAAAGCGATTGACGCCTATTTAATTGAGCGCAATCAAATTGTTCTTACGGACAATCGGGCCTTATTTGGCTCCAGAGACCATAATCGGATCTCGGTCTCTGCGGTCCATCGGCTGGTAAAAAAGCACGTATTGGAGGCCGGTCTGGACCCCACTAAGCTCTCCGCCCACAAACTGCGGCATACAGCAGCGACCCTTATGCTTCAGAACGGCGTAGACGTAAAGACGGTGCAGGAGGTTTTGGGTCATGAAAATCTAAATACCACCCAGATCTATACCCACATCGAAAACACCGAGCTGCAGATCGCCTCCGAGGCAAATCCGATCTCGAAGATCCAGTTATAGGACCCCTTCCCTGCTGAGACGTTTTCAATTTGATAGAGTATCAGACAGCCGGACGGTCGATGCTGAAAACCGTCCGGCTGTCTTTGACTTCTTCAGGCCCAAGGGTCGTCCTTGGCGGGTGTGCGGATATCCGCCAGAAGTATCTGATCCCAGAGCATCCATTGCTCACCCTTCCGGCGAAGCGTGACGGGGCGGAGACTGTCCGCGCCGAAGGACTGAAGCTGGAGCCGGGCGTAACCTTCGTTTTGATAGCTGTAGGGATCGTCCCGTACGGTAATGGTACAGGGCTGATTTGGGGTGTAATTGTTGGCGGGCGTCGCCCCTTCAAAGAAGGAATAGGGCTTGTACCCCTTCCCTGCCAGCCGATCCCGCAGGAATTGGATTTCGAATGTGGACAGCGGTCTCGGCCCTCGCAGCTCGTTGAGCATTTCGACCGCCGCATTCGGATCGGCCTCATAACGGCAGAGCGCAGCCACGGTCAGCGCAGCGGTCATAAAGGGATCGGAAAGGGCAAATTCCGGGAGAGCGCGGAGCTCCTCGACGGTTTTGGGCAGCGTTTGAAAAACAAATGTACGTTCCATAGCGTGTTCCTCCTTTTACGGTTGTTTGGGATCATCGAGCGCAATCTCAATGGCTTCCCGGATATTGCGGACCCGGAGAAGCTGCAGGCCCTTGGGTACGGTGATCGTTTCGCTTCCGTGCCGTGGGATAATGCATTTTGTAAAGCCCAGACGGGCGATTTCGGTCAGCCTCTGCCCCAGATTCGAGACCATGCGAGTCTCTCCGGTCAGACCGATTTCCCCGATGGCGGTCAGATCGTCCGCCACGGGTTGATCCCGAAAGCTGGAGGCAATTGCAATGGCCACCGGCAGATCGGAGCCGGGCTCGTCGATGTGAAGACCGCCGATGACGTTCAAAAACAGGTCGCAGTCCGACAGCCGGAGTCCGCCCCGCTTTTCCAGCACAGCCACAAGCAGCGCTGCGCGGTTGTAATCGAAACCGTCCGTCGTCCGCCTGGGGACGTTCAAATAGCTGCGGGTCACAAGGGCCTGAACCTCCGCCAAAAGCGGTCTGCTTCCCTCCATTGCACAGGCTACGCAGGTGCCGGAGGCTCCCTTAGGTCGTCCGGCCAGCAGCACCTCCGAGGGATTCGGGATTTCCCTCAGACCCTTGTCATACATTTCAAAGACGCCGATTTCATTGGTGGAGCCGAAGCGGTTTTTCGCAGCCCGTAAAAGCCGGTAAGCGCCGCTTCGTTCTCCCTCGAAATACAGTACGCAGTCCACCATATGCTCCAGGACCTTCGGACCTGCTATCGCCCCGTCCTTGTTGACGTGACCGACAACGAAGACTGTGATCCCAGTGGTTTTGGAAAGCTGCATCAGAGCCAGCGTGCAGTCCTTGACCTGAGTGATCGAGCCGGGCGAGGAATCGTGATCAGAGGCAGACATGGTCTGAATGGAGTCTACGATCAGAATATCGGGCTTCGTCTCCTTTACGGCTGTCAGGATCGTGTCCATCTCGGTCTCGGCAAAGAACAGAAGGTTTTCCGGCAGGACGCCGAGGCGTTCGGCCCGCATTTTTAATTGACTCTCGCTCTCCTCGCCGGAGACGTATAATACGGTCCCGTTCCGGCAGAGCGCATTGCAGATCTGAAGCAGAAGCGTCGATTTGCCGATGCCCGGCGCGCCGCCGACCAGAACCAGGGAGCCCTGCACGGCCCCGCCGCCCAGAACGCGGTCGAGCTCGCCCATGCCGGTAGAAAAGCGCTGCTCGTTTCCGCTGGCAATTTGCGAAAGGCGCTTTGGCCTGCGCTCGGCGCGGTCCCGGCGGATCGCGGAGGATGCTGATCTGGCTGGCGCCTCCACGTGCTCGGTCAGGGTGTTCCAGGCTCCGCAGGCGGGGCATTTACCAAGCCACTGCGGGAACTCACCGCCGCAGTTTGTGCAGAAATAGACGGTTTTCGTTTTCATTCGTTGGCCTCCGTATTCAGCTCAGGTCTGTCCTTTCCGCCAGATAGTCGCACAGTCCGGACAAGACGGCGCAGGCGATCTGTTTTTGATATTGCGCTGTGTGAAGGCGCTGCTCCTCGGGCGGGTTGGACAGGAAGCCGCACTCGATGAGGGCGGCGGGACAATGGACGTTCTGGAGCAGATAGACCGTTCGATCCGGCTTTGCAGCCCGGTGATTATCCGGATCCAGACAGGAAGAGAGCGCAGCCTGCATCGCCTCGGCCAGCTCCTCGGAGCTTCGCTCCGGTGCGTAGAAGACCTGGGCGCCGTGGTATTTCGGTTGTTCAAAAAAGTTCTGATGGATGCTGATGAGCAGGGCGTGATCCGTTTCGTTGACCAGAGCCACGCGGTTGCGCAGGTCGGAGATTTTCCGCTCAGAGACGGTCTGCGCCTCCGGGCTGTGGATGGAGACGTCCGTGGATCGCGTCATCCGCGTGCGGTAGCCGGCCAGATGCAGCAGATCGTTCAGCCGCAGGGAGATCTCCAGGTTCAGCCCGCTCTCCAAGGCGCCGGAGCAGGACACGGCTCCGCCGTCCGCTCCGCCATGGCCGGGGTCGAGTACGATGGTCATTGGCTTCGGCTCGGTCATTGCAGCGACCTGCGCGGCCAGCCTGACCCCGCCCGAGAGCAGCGACGAAAAGGCCCAGGCGCCTAAGACGGCCAGCAGATAGACCCAGGCGTAGCGTTTGATAAACCACATTTCCATCCCTCCGGCCAAGCATACGCCGTCCGCCGGGGGATTTATTCCGTGCTTATTATAGCACGTTTCGGGGCATTTGCATAGGATAAGTTTGAAAACGTCGAAAATGACGGTTTCAAGGAGGAAGCTTATATGGATCATTCTGTTCAATCGTCTTGCCGCGGCATGCTGCCGTCTGCTGCCCCGCTGGCGGAGCCCTTCGTTCCATTCCAGCCAAATGACCCGAACCGTTACGAGGCAAAAGCCGGCCTGATCCGGGGCACGCTGTTCCCCTGCCTGGACCTCCCCTTCCTGGGAATGGTCAACACGGAGGAAAAATCAGATACGCCCATGCACGACCTTCAGGCCCTCGGTTTCGCGGTCCAGGAGCTGGGGCTGTATCTGGATACCCACGCCGACGACGCGGAGGCAGCAGAGCTCTACGAGCGCTACGCGGACCTTTACAAGGCCGGAATGAAGCGTTACGCCGAACAGTGCGGCGCTCTGCGCCAGACGGGAAGCGTCGTGGATGGGACTTATACCTGGACTCAGGGCCCCTGGCCCTGGGAGATCGCCGCAAACGGGGAGGGCTGAGAAATGTTTGTCTATGAGAAGAAGCTGCAGTACCCGGTGAAAATCGCTGCAACCAACCCGAAGCTGGCTTCCATCATCATCAGCCAGTACGGTGGCCCGGACGGGGAGCTTGGTGCTTCCCTGCGATATTTGAGCCAGCGCTATTCGATGCCCTTCCCGGAGCTGAAGGGCCTTCTGACGGACATCGGCACCGAAGAGCTGGGACATCTGGAGATGGTCGGCGCAATCGTTCATCAGTTGACGCGGAAGCTCTCCGACGAGCAGATCAAGCAGGACGGCTTCGCACCGTACTTCGTGGATCACACCGCCGGGGTCTACCCGACGGCTGCCTCCGGCTTTCCCTGGAGCGCGGCTTCGATGGCAGTCAAGGGCGATCCTTTGGCGGATCTGACCGAGGACCTGGCAGCAGAGCAGAAGGCTCGCGTCACCTACGACAACATCCTGCGCCTCTCTGACGACCCGGACGTCAACGACGTCATCAAGTTCCTGCGCGAGCGGGAGATCGTCCACTTCCAGCGCTTCGGCGAAGCGATCCAGAACCTGCGCGAGCGGCTGAATCGAAAGAACATCTACTGCAACAATCCGGCCTTTGACTGATTCCGGGCAGGATCATAGCAAAACGGCGCAGCGAAGGCTGCGCCGTTGGTGCGTATTGGGTGGAATCAGGCCTCTTCCTTGACGACGGCGGCCTCGGGAGCGTTGCGGCGGATGCTGTCGATGCCGTTCATGCAGCTTGCCTTGGCCTTGTAGCCTTCACCGACGGCAATGATCTCGCCGTTTCTGGCCTTCAGGCGGAAGCGATACTCGCCCGCCTTGTCCAGATAGACCTCGTACTTGGGATGCTTGAGAGGTTCATAGCCCTCAACGGTCTGGTCTTCGATATTGGCGGTGCAGTTCTTGCGAACGCTCTCAATGCCGTTGCGGCAGGCGTCCTCACCGGCATAGATCTCGCTGACCGCGATGATTTCACCGTTGTTTGCCTTCAGGTTGAACTTGAATCCGGTTTTGACTTCTCTGATGACGAATTTTCCCATGGTTGGTTCCTCCTGTAGAATTATATCGGACGGTTCCGTTTTTTTGTTAAGACTTGCCGCATATATTATAGCATGACGTTTTGCTTTTTTCAATCTTTTCTTACAATTCCCCATAAAAATCTTTGGCGTTTTCGTTGAAATTGCCCAGTGCCGGACGAAAAGGATTGACTTTTGACGCCATATCAGATAAAATACGGGATGAACACCGTTGTGTTCCGGTCATAAAAACATAAATGGAATGAGGTATCTAACATGGAAAACAGAGTCGCTGTTTTGAGCCTGATCGTTGAAAATCCCGATACTGTCGAGGCGCTCAACCGTCTTCTGCATACCTATGGTGATTATATCATCGGAAGAATGGGGATTCCCTACCGCAAGAAGAACATCAACGTCATCTCCATCGCCCTGGACGCTCCGGAGGACGTGATCTCCGCCCTGTCCGGCCAGATCGGAAATCTGGACGGCGTCAGCGTCAAAACCGCCTGCTCCGGCGTGATCTGATCCTATGATTGAAGCAGTCAAAAGACTGAAGATCCCACGAATCGACTGGCGTCGAAAAGAACTGTACAATTTCGGCTACTGGTTCGTCTCCTTTTTGATTTGGGAATTCGGCTGTCATTTCATTTGCTACAAGGGCTTCTCGGCAAGCTCTCTGTACATCATTCCCTTCTCCGCCCTCTGTGCGCTGATCTTTGCCTATCTGACCCGCCTGGGCAGCGAGCGCGTTAACCGCGGCCTGACTCTGGGGCTGACCATCCTTCTGATGGTGGTTTTCTCGGCGCAGATCGTCTATCATCGCGTGTTCGGCAGCTTCTTCTCGATCAAAATGATCAAGCTCGGCGGCACTGCCATGACCCGTTTCTGGAAGGAAACGGCGATCGCGATCCTGAGCTCCTGGTGGAAGGTATTCATCTTCTCGATCCCCATTGTGCTCCACGTTCTGCGCGCCAAGCACATGCCGAAGACCTTCTGCAAACGCGTCCGCGACTTCAACCTGATTTTCGTTGGGTTGATCGTACTGTTTTGGGCGGGCTGCGTTTTCTCCCTGCGTCTGGGCGGCACGAAGCGGCACACTGCCTTCGGCGCCTATCACAGCAGCACCATCGTCACGAACGAAAGCGTCAACCGCCTTGGTATGATGACTACGATGCGGCTGGAGACCGGTCAGCTCCTCTTCCCGCCTGAGGACAACAGCGAGGACTATCAGCTCGTCGTCACCCGTCTGCCGAAGGTGGAGACTGCGGAGAGCAGCTCCGTTGCCTCGACCTACGCAAAGAACGTCCTTTCCATCGACTTTGAGAATCTGGACACCTATTCCTACGATGAGCGCGTTCAGGCTCTGAACAAGTATTTCAGCTATGCAAAGGGAACCTCCAAGAACCGCTACACGGGATATTTCAGGGGCTGCAATCTGATCGAGCTCTGCTGCGAGTCCTACTCTCCGATCTTTATCACCGAGGATCTGACGCCGGCCCTCTACCAGCTTACGCATCAGGGCTTCCTGTTTAACAACTACTATACGTCCTTTGCCAACACGACTACGAACTGCGAATACGCTTTCTGTATGGGCATGTTCCCGGATCTGACGCGGAACAAGTGGGACGGCAGCTTCGTCCAGTCCACGGAAAACTACCTCCCCTACTGCGTTGGCAACGCCTTCCGCAGTCTGGGCTACAGTACCTACTTCTTCCACAACAACGTCGGCTCCTTCTATCAGCGCAACAATTCCCATCCGAACATGGGCTTTGAGTGCTGGTTCCGAACCGAGGAAACGGAGACCGTCGAGGAGGAAACCGAGAATCCCGACGTTCACGGGATGCCCTACTCCACCGAAGGCGACCCGACCTCCGATCTGGAGATGATCCAGAAGTCCCTGCCCATCATTCTGGAAAAGGCTGAACCCTTCGTTGCCTACTACATGACCTATTCCGGCCACTATCCCTATGATTTCTCGATGAACCCGATGGCGGAAAAGAACCGGGAGACCGTGGAGGCCTATCTGGCTGAAAAGGGCATCGAGTACAGCGACATTGTCAAGGCCTATATCTCCTGCAATCTGGAGCTGGAATACGCCTTGGAATACTTGATGCAGGAGCTGGAAAAACAGGGCATTCTGGATGAAACCGTCATTGTCCTGACCGGCGACCACTACCCCTATGGCCTGGTGGACTACCAGTACGATGAGCTGGCCGGGATGGAGCTGACAGAGCCCTTTGACCGCAAGAAAAACTCCTTTGTTTGTTGGGCGGGCTTTATGGCCGATCAGCCCCCGGTTTCCTGCAATACCTATTGCAGCAATATCGACATCCTGCCCACGATTCTGAACCTGTTCGGCATCAAGTACGATTCCCGCCTGCTTGCAGGCGTGGACGTCTTCTCTGACGGGCCGCATATGGCGATCCTCACCGACGAGAGCTTTATCACGGACGTCATGATGTATGACAGCACGAATAACGCGATCACATACTTCGTGGACGAGAACCTGGTACCGGACAATTACTTCGATTCCGCTGTCCAGTTGATTCAGAATAAGATGAATCAGTCGAATCTGATGCTCTACACGAACTACTTTGACTTGGTCTATCATCCCTCGTCCTATGATTCCGCGAACGGGAAGGCCGACACAAAGGTGCCGATCGGCTACATCGTCATCCTTGTCCTGGTGCTGCTGTTCGTCGTCCTGGAAACGATCAGATACATGAAGTACCGTCACAGGCGCGAACTGGAACGGATGAAACAACAGAACGAGACGGCGAAGGAATCGGATCAGGAAACGGTCAAGGACCCCGTACACTCCTGATCATCATCCAAAGACACAAAAAGCCCGCCGCGGCTGCGGCGGGCTTTTCATGCGCTTTCAAAGATCAGAGAATGATCGGACCGATCACGCCGGATTGCTCCAGGTACAGAAGGATAAAGCCGACGATAGTCAATGCAACGCCGATGGCGACGAGGGTCTTATTCTTTTGAAAATTGCCCTTCATCCAGAAGACGAAGGCAGCAAAGGCAATCAGAATGGGAATCAGATGAATTGCAGTCAGGTTCATTGATGGGACTCCTTACGTATTAAGCACGGGATAGAGATAGGAATAACAGGGACGAACGGTCACCCTCCAGTTCAAAGAAGGAGGTGACTATCCGTACTGCTGCCAGCAGCGAAAGAGCAGTATTTCTCCAATGGGTACGGCAAAAAGCACAAGGTAGAACAGCTCCTGCAAAAGCGCATGGAGGAAGGTCTCCGACAGGAACATGATAAACAGACCGGGAACAGCAAATAGCGCGGCCAATACAGCAGACAGAATCAGTATCGTCATCAGGATGCTTTTTCCTGCATCAACGTTCCGGTGCATCAGAAACCATCCGACCATCATGAAAACGGGGAGCAACAGCAGCCCCACCTGGTAGGGGAGAAAAATAAGCATTGAAACCCAGGCAAGGAAGACGGATCCAATACTCAAGATCTCCGCAGCAGAAAAGAGGAGCCCGTGATCAATGAGACTTGTCACGTCAAAGTATCCACTGGGTCCGTCAGAATACCAGAATACCTCTGACCCGGTAAAGCAGAGGACCACACAGAGCAAAAGAGTGATCAAAAGCAGCGCAAACAGGACCCATTTGCAAATCGTTCCACGATCCAAAAGCAATCTGCTCATCCTTCCATTCTCTCAAGCAACGGCTTGTAGGATACGGCTCCGTTACAGCTTTCATCAGCAAGTCTATTATAGACGCATTTTAGACATTTTTCAATGGAAAATCCAAAAACCGAGCCACCAATTTCAGGACACCTTTTTGTATAATCTGACGAGGATGGATACGACCCGCGAGTGTATACCGGATCCCGTTCGGATAAGCGCCGGAAGAATTCCCCGGAAAACCAAATAGTGTTTGCATTTTACCTGTGCTTATGTTAAAATAATGTAAAATCTTATGCGGAGCTTGCAATGATGGTATTTACTTCCGCCTCTCCTGCCGAAACCGAGGCGATCGGCGCCGCTCTGGCGTGCCGTCTGATGCCCGGAGACGTGATCGCCTACCGGGGCGCGCTGGGTGCTGGCAAAACGGCTTTTACACGCGGTCTGGCCCGCGGTCTCGGGATTTCAGAGCCTGTCACCTCCCCCACCTACACGATCGTCAACGAATACCTGGACGGAAGGCTTCCCCTTTTTCATTTTGATATGTACCGGCTCTCCGATTCGGACGAGCTGTTTGACCTCGGCTGGGAGGACTATCTGGCGCGGAACGGCGTTTGCGCCGTGGAGTGGAGCGAGAACGTTGCTGATGCGCTGGAGGACCCCATCACGGTCACAATTGAGCGCGACCCAAGCGACGACAACCGCCGCCGCATCACGATCACCGGAGGAAGATTTGATGAAGCTGTTGGCCTTTGAGACCTCGGCGAAGGCCGTTTCCGTTGCTCTGGCAGAGGATGGACGGCTCGTCGGCGAATACTATCAAAACAGCGGACAGACGCACAGCCGGACGCTGATGAAGCTGGCTGAGGACCTGCTTGATAACTGCGACTGCAAGGTTGAGGAGATCGACGCCGTCGCATACGCGAACGGCCCCGGCAGCTTTACCGGCGTCCGAATCGGTGTGGCCGCAGCCAAGGGCTTCTGCTGGGGGCTGGATATCCCCTGCCTGCCTGTTTCCACCTTGGAGGGTATGGCTTGGTCGCATCTTGACGCAAACGGGATCGTCTGCTGCTGCATGGACGCGCGGCGCGAGCAGGTCTACAACGCCCTGTTCCGTGTCTCGGGCGGCACGGTGACGCGTCTGCGCGAGGATCGCGCGATCTCGCTTTCTGAGCTGTCCGATGATCTGCAAGGTCTCGGCGAGCCGATCCTTCTGGTCGGCGATGGAGCGCTTCTGACCTGGAATACCCTGCATGACCGTGCTCCTGGTCTGGTACTCAGCGCAGAAGCTCTGCGCCAGCAGCGGGCCTCAGGCGTGGCTCTGGCGGGCTTTTCGCTTGCGCAGACGGGCAAAGCAGTCTCCGCTGCGATTCCCGCCCCCAATTATTTACGGCTGTCTCAGGCGGAACGTGAACGCCTGTCCAGAGAGATAACTGCAAAAGGAGAATGATTATGGGATCACTGAACGTATTGGATCACCCGCTGATTCAGCATAAGCTGTCCATTCTGCGCGACAAGCGAACCGGCGTCAAGGAATTCCGCGAGCTGGTGGGCGAGATTGCCGCCCTGATGTGCTATGAGGCCACGAGAAACCTCCCGACGGAGGAGATCGAGGTTGAGACCCCCGTCGCCACGGCCAAGTGCCGCGTCCTTTCGGGCAAGAAGCTGGCGATCGTTCCCATTCTGCGTGCCGGTCTGGGCATGGTGGACGCGATGATCGACATGATTCCATCTGCGAAGGTCGGCCATATCGGCATGTACCGCGACCCGGAGACGCATCTGCCGGTGGAGTATTACTCCAAGATGCCCCCCGATATTGCTGAGCGCAGCGTCTTCGTGGTGGACCCGATGCTTGCTACGGGCGGCTCCGCCTGTGCTGCCATTGAGCTGCTGAAAAACAAGTACGGCTGCAAAAATATCACCCTGATGGACATTATCTCCTGCCCGGAGGGCATTGATGCCGTCAGAAAGGCACACCCCGACGTCGATATCTTCGTCGCCTCCGTGGACGAAAAGCTCAACGAACACGCCTATATTATTCCCGGCCTCGGCGACGCCGGCGACAGAATTTTTGGAACGAAGTGATTAAGAACAATGGAAACCTTGCTTTCAATTGCGGTAGCGATGTTCGCCGGACTGATGATGTCCCGCGTCGTTAAGCCGCTCAAGCTCCCCGCAGTCACCGGCTATCTGATCGCCGGTCTGCTGATCGGTCCCTTTGTCCTCGGTGCGCTCGGCATGGACGGCTTGGGCTTTACCTCCCTCAAAAAGGTGGAGGGCCTGAAAATCATTTCCGAGGTCGCACTGGGCTTTATCGCCTTTGACATCGGAAATGAATTTCGTCTTTCTCAGCTCAAGGCCATCGGCAAGAAGGCAACCGTGATTGCCGTGATCCAGGCCCTGGGCGCAACCATCCTGGTGGACGGCGCAATTCTGATCCTGCATTTGCTTATGCCGGATAAGATCACGGTCCCGGTGGCTCTGACCCTTGGTGCGGTCGCCACTGCTACGGCTCCGGCTGCGACTTTGATGGTCGTGAACCAGTATAAGGCGAAGGGCCCCCTGGTCGATATCCTCCTGCCGATTGTCGCCCTGGACGACGCAGTTGGTCTGATCGTCTTTGCGGTCTCCTTCGGCATTGCCAAGAGCCTTTCCAGCGGTGCAGCGATCAGCATCATTTCGGTGCTTATCAACCCTATGCTGGAGGTCGTCGGCTCCTTTGCCCTCGGCACGATCCTGGGCCTGATCTATACCTTCGTGGAAAAATTCTTCCATTCGCGAAGCAAGCGTCTGAGCGTTGCCATCACCTTTGTGATCCTGGCCGTGGCGCTTTCCAAGCTGGAGATGCGCTTTCCCGGCTCCGAGCTTGAGATCGGCTTCTCTCCCCTGCTGGTCTGCATGATGCTGGCCACGATCTTCTGCAACATCTGCCCGAGCTCTGAGGAGCTGATGGCGAAGACTGAGCGCTGGACGGCTCCGCTGTTTATTCTCTTCTTCGTCCTCTCCGGCGCGGAGCTGGACCTGTCGGTCTTCAAGTCCGGCGCGGTGGTTCTGGTCGGCGTTGTGTACATCATTTTCCGTTCTGCCGGCAAGATGTTGGGCGCTTCCTTCTCCTCGAAGATGATGAAATGCGAGCCCACGATCCAGAAATACCTCGGCATCACCCTTCTGCCCCAGGCGGGCGTTGCACTTGGAATGTCCATTCAGGTCGCTGCAGAGCTTGGTCAGGAGGGAGCGATCATCCGCTCCATCATCCTGTTCTCCGTTCTGATCTACGAGCTGGTCGGCCCGCTGCTGACGAAGATCGCCCTTACAAAGGCCGGAGAGATCTCCCCGAAGGAGCTCAACCCGCCGCATCCGGAGCAGAAACGACACCGCTCGAAGGCTTGACCGCTTACATACGAAACGAGGACGGCGTTTGCCGTCCTCGTTTCGTATGCTTTCAATGCAGGGCTTCGGTCAGCTCTGTGACGCTTTGGAAAACGTAATCGGGTGGAAAGGGCGTTGATTGCAGATCCTCCTGCGTAGCCTCGCCGGAGAGAACGCAGACCGCTGTGACGCCCGCACGGCGTCCTGCTGCAATGTCCGTATACAGACGGTCGCCCACGACCACAGTTTCCGCCTGAGTGCAGCCGTATTTCTCCATGCAGATCTGGATCATGGTCGGCTCCGGCTTGCCGATAAAGGCCGGCCGTTTGCCGGTGGCGTTCTCGATCATCTTGCTCATCGAGCCGCAGTCCGGCACGAAACCGAAGCTGACCGGACAGACCAGGTCCGGATTTGTTGCATAATAGGCCGGGCTCTGCTCCGTCAGGATCTGACAGGTGCGGCGGAGCTTTTCGGAGGTCAGCTCCAGATCAAACCCGAGCAGGACCACGTCCACCGGCTCGACCTCGACCGTGACGTCGATTCCGGCGTCCATCAGCTCCCGGATCAGGCTTTGCGTTCCCTGACAGTAGACTTTCGCACCGGGAAAGCGCTGGCGCAGAAAGCGGGCGGTGGCCTGAGATGAGGTATAGAAGTCCTCGTAAGACGCGGGAATTCCCATCCCGGAAACCTTTTTCAGGTAGTCGGCAACGGATTTGGAGGAATTGTTTGTGATAAAGACGTACCGTCCTCCCTGCGCGCGGATCTCCCGAAGAAAGGACAGAGTGCCGGGAAAAATCCCATCCTCACAGTAGATGGTCCCGTCCATATCCAGGAGCCAGAGCCGCTTGGAGCGCAGATCGGCAGTCTTTCCAAAGAAATCCGCTGTCATTTCTGCTCGGTGTTCAGATCCTTCTTGATCTGCGTGGTGCTGATCTCCGGAGTTCGCGGGAGATAGACGACGTCGCAGTAGGGCTTGAGGAAGTCGAATTTACCCGCCCAGTCGTCACCCATGACGAAGGTATCCACATGGTATTCTTTGACGTCCGTGATCTTCTGTTCCCAGTTTTCTTCGGGGATGACAAGATCCACGTAGCGGATGGCCTCCAGAAGCTGCTTGCGGATCTCATACGAGAAATAGCACTTCTTATGCTTCTGATTCCAGTTGAATTCGTCCGTGGACAGGACGACGATCAGATAGTCGCCCAGGGCCTTTGCCCGGCGGAGCAGATTGATGTGACCATAGTGGAGCAGGTCAAAGGTTCCATAGGTAATGACACGTTTCATTTTGCGTTCCTCTTTTCAAGTTGCTGAATAATGATCGCCGCGCAGCGAACGGAAGCGTTTCCGTCCTCGCAGAACTCGTTGGCCCGAGAGAACTCCGCCCAGGCCGGGCTCGTCCAGAGCGGCTGGAGATCGGTCAGGATCTGCTCCAGCTCCTCGTTGCTCCGGGCCAGCGGGAAGGGCAGAGAATCCAGCGGGAAGTAGAAATCCCGATCCTTCCGATAGGCCTCGATGTCCGTGGCGAACTGGACGATGGGTTTGCCGGTCAGGGCGTAGTCGAACATGGAGGAGGAGTAGTCGGTAATCAGAAGATCGGCCGCGCAGAGCAGCTCCATCATATCCGGGTACTCGGTGGCATCCAGGACCGTTTTTCCGTCATAAGCAAACAGATCGGCGGACTGGGACGCAACGTTCGGGTGCAGACGGATCAGGACCGTCCATTCGCCCTGAAAGTTTTCGGCTGCCTTGCGGCGAACCAGCTCGGCGTCAAGTCCGTAGGCGTCCGTATTATGATCCCCGCGGAAGGTCGGCGCATAGAGGGCAAGCTTGCGATCCTCCGGCAGGCCGAGGGCCTTGCAGACCTTGGCGCGGATGGGTCCGCGGTCCTGATAGAGAACGTCGTTGCGCGGTGTGCCGGTGTTCAGGACAGGGCCGTGATACCAGAATTTCTCGCGGTATAGCTTTGACATAAAGCCGCTGCCGGAGATATAGAGATCGCACATCGCGGAATCACGCTTGCAGGCCTCTACGTATTCCGGCTCCAGCGTGGCAGCAGCGTCCTGCTCGATCCGCTTGAGCGCGAAGCCATGCCAGGTTTGCAGATAGAACTGTCCCTTCCGCTTGACGGTCTCATACTTGCGGCAGTTGTCCACCCAGACAGCGGCGGTGGCAAGGGCCTTGAGATGCTGAAAGCCGGTGAAGGGTACGGCGCGAACGCCTTCCGGCAGAGACTTCGCCGCAGCTTCATCCTTGCAGAGCCAGACCAAATCCAGGTCCTTGCCGCTTTTTCGGAGGACCTCGCAGATGGCTTTCGGGCTGTCGGAGTAGCCGCGTCCGTTCATGCTCGAGAAGACGATCCGGTTTTTATGAATCGGAGCCAGCTTCAGGGCGGTCCCGACACAGCGGGAGGCGAGCTTACGGAGTTTGGACATTGGTTCCTCCTTTCAGACGGTCGCGGTGACGGTAGATGACGCACAGGCGGTAGCAGAAGATCAGCAGCTCTGCCACGGACATGGCTGCGCCGAGGGTAATCATGTTGAGATTACCGGTCAGGTAGAGCACGGCGAGATTGATGACGTGGATGACGGAACCGAAGATCGTGGAGTTGTTTGCGTGCTTGGCAAGCCCCATCGAGGAGAGCATCGGGAAGCCGCAGATGTAGCTGGGCAAAGTGATCACGGCAGCGGGAAGCATCACACGCAGGACGTCGCCGGTGGGTCGGAATTCCTTGCCGAAGGCAAAGGCGCAAAGCGGGTGAGCAAACACGAAGATCACGGCGCAGAAGACGATGATGATCGGCTCCAAAATGAGCAGGACCTTTTTGACCAGGCGATAGTCGTGATGCTTGACCATGTAGGGATAGAGGCTGTCAGAGATGGGCGTCAGCGCCTGGCGTCCGGTGCTGATCAGCTTATCGGACGAAGTGTAATAGCTGCGCACCGGACTCCCCTTTGGCGCAACGGAATCAAGGATGACCGTATTGAGGGCGGAATAGGCGGTCGTGGCAAAGCGGGAGAAAAAGAAGAACGAGGACTGCTTCATCCGCAGCCAGACGTCAGCGCCGCGAACGAAGCAAAACTGCACGCCCAGGCGCTTCTTCGCGTCAATGAGGCAGGCGACGATCGCCACGAGGTTGCCGACGGCAGTCAGCGCAGGAATGACCCAGATATCCTTCGGTCCCTTAAGGAAGAGGAAAATGCCGGCAGTGGAAAATGCGCGGATCAGAACTGTGCGGATCGTGATGGCGGACATCTTTTCCAGACCGCGATAGAGATAGTCCGGCAGCAGCGCATTGATCGCCGTGCCGAGCAGGAATAGGCTGTAGAAGCCAAACATCCCTCTCCAGGCGGGCAGGACCTGACAGAGCACAAAGAGCACGACCCAGGATATGGCGACCAACATCAGCTTGCAGGCGGTGACAGAGGTCAGAACGGTGTTCAGCCGCGCCTTGTCGGTGCGGTTGCGGGAGACCTCATCCGTTGCAGAGAGCAGGAAGCCGAAGTCGATGAAAAGCTGGAAATAGACCATGATGGCCATGGCGACGCCGATCGTGCCGTAGGTGGAGGTGCCAAGAATCCGCGTCTCATAGGGAACGACGATCAGCGAGAGCAGATATTGCGAGAAGGTCAGCACATAGAGCATGAGGGTGTTCCAGGCGAGAACGCCCTCTTTCCTTCGAAAGAGCTGTTTGAATTTGGAGATCACGGCAGATTAGCCTTTCCTTTTGATAAGTTTGACCAGTCGGAAGAGATTTCGGGCGAAGGTATATCGCTCCTCCTCCAGCAGCTTGAGCAGATAGAGCTTTTTCCTGCCCAGACGGGGCAGGAGCGCGCAGCTTCGGTAGTCGGGGTAGGTCTTCTGCACGTAGCCGAGGAACTGGGGCAGATAATCCGCCTTCGGGTCGGCGATCAGCACGCGCCTTGCCGCGTCCAGGACGGAATCAACGGCCAGAAAGCACAGCCAGGGGCGGTAGCGGTCGAAGGCCTCGACCGAAACAAAGTGGCTGCGGACGGTCTCTAAGGCGTTGATAATCTCTAAATTTCGGCGCAGGTTCGAGCTGCGCATGATAGAGCCGCCGCGAAGCAGGTAAACGTAGAAGGAGTCCTCCAGTTGGACGATAGATCCGGCCTTTTGCAGAAGCTTCGGTGTGGTGCAGAGATCTTCATACCAGACCCTGGGCGGGAATTCGACGTTTTCAAACAGAGAACGGCGGACAATGCGGTTGCAGGCCATCGGCGGATCAAGCAGAAGATCCGGGCATCGGTTGAGCGTTTGAGGCTCGCCGGACAGGAGCGAAAAGCGCGGCTCAGCAGGGCGGGAGTCGCCGTTTTCCTTAAGGTAGCGAAAACTGAAGATGTACATGTCCGCGTGTGTTTCGTCGATCCTTCGGTTCAGAACCTCAAGCGTATTCGGCTCGATCGTGTCGTCACTGTCTACAAAGAAGACGTACTCCCCTTCTGCGTGGCGCAAGCCTGTATTTCTGGCCGCACCGAGGCCGCCGTTGGACTGGTGATAGACGCGGATGAGATCCGGATGGGCAGCCGCAAGCTCGTCACAGAGAGCGGGACACTTCCCGTCCGTGGAGCCATCGTCCACCAGGATGATCTCAAAACTGTCACAACGCTGGATCAGAAGCGAGTTCACACACTTGGACAGATAATCCGCCACGTTATAGACAGGAACGATGATGCTGAATCTCATGTTCTATCCTTTCATTGCAAAAAGCTGCTTCAAAATCCGATACCGACGATGTTCCACCAGAGCAAGGGCCAGACGCTTGGCCCGGGTAAGACGCTTGCGGTAGGGATTATGTTTCCAATCCGGGAAGGTCTTCGCCGTGTAATCCGCGAACTCCCGCAGAAGCGGGGATTTCGGGTCCACGCGGGCCACGCGCACGGAGGCAGCAAGCAGGACGTTTTCCACCGTCATCGCGCAGAGCTCGTCGCGGTAGGCGTCAAATAAATTCTGCCTGCGGTACCAGTCTAAAACGTCGTCCAGCGCATCCAGAATCTCGCGGTTCCGATCCAGGTTCCGGTTGTTCATAATAGAGCCCTGTCGGGTGAGATAGTTGTAGAGATGATCCGGCAGAACGCGGATCCCGTCGGCCAACGGAAGCAGCTTGGCTGTGGTGCGAATATCCTCATACCAGACACGAGAGGGAAAGAGGACGCCGGATTCGGTGAAAAGGCTGCGATGCCACAGGCGGAGCCAGGCGGACGGCAGACTGAGCAGATAGTCCTTCCGATCCGAAAGGCGGAAGGGCGATGCCGCAGCGTCAAAACCGCAGCTCTGGGGGCGGGGCGGATTCACGCCGTCGTCTGCGCAGAACTGGAAGCCGATCACCTGCGCGCCGCCCAGCCGGATCGCTTCCTTGAGCACGCCGAGACTCTCCGGGGCAATGGTATCGTCGCTGTCGATGAAGAACAGCCACTCCCCTTTTGCGTTTGCCACGCCTGTATTTCTGGCCGCGCCGAGGCCGCCGTTGTCCTGATGGATGACACGGATCAGATCCGGGTGGGCTTGGGCATAACGGTCGCAAATTGCGCCGGAGTCGTCCGGCGAACCGTCGTCTACGAGGATGATCTCGCAATCCGACGTATCATTGGCGAGGATGGAGTCCAGACAGCCGGGCAAATAGTCTCTGACCTTATAGACCGGGACGACAATGCTGATCATAGCGCACCTCCGAGGGTAATCATCTGCCGACTTTGTTTGCCGACCGGGAAAGGGATAGATGCCGCAGCCCGGCAAGCACAGCGGCAACGTAGACAAGGCCGTTGGTCTGACGAAGCAGGGCGGAAGTAAATACAGACGTGACGAGAACGAAGCAGAAGGCACCGGCAAAGCCGACCCATTCCGGCCGAAAAACGGTTTTCGGATCGCGGATCAGGACAAACAGAGCCTGCAGCCCGATGTAAAGCAGGGTCCCGCCGATCAGAATCAGCAGGAAGAGCCCACCGGAGAAAAACAGACCGTGAAAGTCGTTTTCTACGGAGTAGACCTCATCCATGTCAATCCAATCATCCAGATAGAAATCGTAGAACTGGGTCTGCTGGCGCATCCGTGAGACCTCCAGACCGAACAGTCGCGACGGAACGCCGTTTTCCTGCATCAATAGCTCGTTAAAGACGATCTTCATCTTCCGGGAGCCGAATATCTCGCTTTGGTCCAGAGAATCATCGTATTGCTCGCGCACCGTCTCAAGACCGAAGCGATCCACGAGGCCCTGTAAGCCGTATCGGTAGGCGGCTGCAAGGGCACGGGGGTCGTCGGTCCGCCTGGCGTCGGCGGGAACGCCGTACGGGGCGACGGCGGCAGCGATCCGCTCCTGCTTGACGGCAGCATTTTGCGCGGTAAGCTCCTGTGATTTTGCCATGGGAGAGAGCGGATATAACGCCGTGAACAACAGAGCGATCAGAAGGACCGACAGAGCCGAGGGAAACAGCCTGCGGTCAGAGAGCAGCAGACAGATAAACAGTGCGGCGCCGATGGCAGGAATTGCCGCAAAGGAAATACGGGTGCCAAGAGAATAGAGCATGCCGAAGCAGATCAGCCCCGCACAGAGCATCGGCAGGGGTTTTCCGGGAAACCGGACGCAGACTGCGGTCAGAGCGATCACCGAAAGGACACAGAGGATCGCGCACTGCCCGTTGGGCCAGAGGAACCAGCCGAGCACGCCCGTCTGCTTGCCAGAATAGGTATGCGGGTCCGTGCCGGTCAGCGTGCTGATCAGCATGACGCAGCCGATCAGGAGCAGATTTGCCAGCAGGCCGCGCTTGAGCGCGAGAAAAACACGCGGGTTTTCCTCAATCGCGCAGACGAAGGAGAGTACGAGCGGAAGAAGCATGAGCGCACGAAGCTGCTCCTTGATATCTTCAAGGAGGTTCAGGACGCCGGGACGCGAAATCGCCCAGGAATGCCCTGCAAAATAGGCGAGCATCACAACCGCCAGCAGTAGGAAGCGTTTCTTACGCCGGCTGACGATCACAACTGCCAGAATAAACACCAGAAAGCAGAAGAAACGAAGGACAGGCAACAGGGCGTCCGGAAGCTGTAAATCCGTCTGCCCAAAGCCCAGTACGTCCAGGCACGGCTGGAGTACCAGAAGCAGAATCGTGAACAGCGGAAGCCGGCTGCGGAGCTTATCCTGCGACTTTTGCATCAGCTCACTTCTCCGCATCTTTGGCGACTTCCTTCCGAGTCAGATACCACAGGCAAGCAAGCACCAGGCCCAGATAGACCGAGGCATTATTGCGGCGGAGCACCGAAACTGTGAAGTAGGCATGCAGCAGACTGAAAACGTACGCGCCGACAAAGGCGATCATATCGACTGTGAAATAGGTACGGAAACCGCGAATCACCCGCAGCAGAGCCCGTACGCCGAAATAGAGGAGGAATACAAGCATCAGGGCCAGTCCAACAATGCCCAGCAGGAAGTAGATTCCGTGGAAGTCGTTTTCCACGTCGAAAATTTGATATCCATCCTCCCACTTGCCGGTTTCCTCGTTCTTCACGCCGTTTTTCACATATTCCCGCATATCCAGAAGATTCAGACCGAACAGGTGCTGCATCACAGAGCCGTCCTCCATCAGCAGCTCGCAGAAGGAGAGCTTTTCGATCCGCCAGTCTCCCAGAATGGCAGCGTCCAGCGTGTAGTCGTATTTTTCCATCACGCGGTCATATCCGAAGTGCTGAACCATCCCGCTCAAGTAGCCGTGATAGATCTTCCGCATTTTTACCCAATCCTTGGCGACCATCTTGGGTGCTTCCGGATCAGTGGGAGTCACGTTCTCCTCCCCGGTTTCGCCGATGTCGGCAGTCTCCGTGGGGATCTCGGCGTCATCCGGGAGGATCACGATGTGTTGGTTTTCGATCCCCTGTTCATTTTTCTCATTCATCTGCACCACTGCATTCATTCGCCGGGCCGCAGGAGAAAGCGGATAGGCACAGGTAAAGGCCACGGTAACCAGGAAGATCGCCAGCGCCTGCTTCCAGCGGTGATGATCAACCAACATCAGGCAAACACTGACGCCAACGCCGGAGGCTACCATGGCCGCGAAGGTCAGACGAGTACCGAAGAAGTACAGCGTAACCTCTGCCGCCACGGTGAACAGCGCAGCGGCAAGCGGCTTCCCGGGCCAGCGTTGGACTGCCCAGCAGATTACGATGGGGGCGGCGATGGACAAAATAGCGCTCTGGCTGTTGGCCCAGTAGAACCAGCCCAAAACGCCGATGTGCTCATGGCGGTAGGTCTCCCGGTCGGTGCCCGTCAGCACGCTGACGACCTCGATCAGAACGATCAAAAGGAGATTGATCAGGATTCCCTTCTTCACCGCCTGGAAAGCTTCATCCCCTCCTTTGGTGAGAAAGGTGCAGAAGCAAAGCACAGTCAAAGGCATCAGGTAAATGCGAACGAGATTCGTCAGATCCGTGACCGGCTCCGTATATCCTCCCGGCAGATTGGAAACGACGTGCAGCGCAGTCAGAGCGAGCAGGATGCCGGCAGTCAAAAAGTAGCAGCGTTTTCTGTCGGAAAGCAGGAAGCCCAGCAAAACGGAGCCGATCAGCAGCAGCATCCGGAGGATCATGGTCACGGTGTTGGAGATCCCAAGCATAAGCTGCCAGTATCCGGCAACGTCAAGAAGCGGCTGGATCACGCAGTAGATCAATATAAACAGCGGAATATGCGGCAGAAGCTTCGCCTTCCATGCCTGTTTTGTCTCTGTCATAGTTAACAACCTCTTTGATACAGTATCGAGAAGCATACAGAAAACTGCATATTGTCTTTATCTTACCCAGTATAACATAACTGCCGGTTTTTGTCCAGAATAATCCGCGATATTTCCTTGAAAGACAGGAATAAACGGCAACGTTCAGCGCTCAACTCGGCGTTCCGGTTCAGTATGAAAGCTCCCGCAGAAGCGCTGCCCGCAGAGATTCGTAACGCTCCTGCTTTTCAGGCATGGCAAAGTGCTGTTCCCTGGTTTGAATGGGATTCGTTGGGCGATAGTCCAGAGCTTCTCCGCGGAATTGCTCGCTGGTCAGGTCCAGGATGCAGCCGTCCACCACGTTGTAGCAGTGGAAATATCCGCTCTCCAGCGGAACGCCGCGAACGATCCCACCGAACAGGTCCTGGACCAGGAAGGACGTGATGGAGCACTGGCCGAGGGTGGGATTTTCCGGACTCCAACGCTTGCGCATTCGGGAGGCGCAGGTCTCGGAGGACCAGCAGCGGAGCAAAACGCGGTACAGGTCGCGCGGCGTGCGAATCGTTGGGAAAACAGTTTTTCGATCGGGCTGCTCGCCGTCGGCGCCGTAGAAGCCAAGCCGGTCCGTATCCGGCGCGGCGGCGCGGACGAGGGCGTTTGCGATCCGAAGACCCCGGTCGTCCGCGCGGAAGCTGTGCTCCGGGTGCCATTGGACGCCCCACACGAAGGGTTGTTCGGGCATCCAGAAGGCCTCGATCAGACCGTCGGTGGAAATCGCCATCGGGCTCAGGACCGGGGCAAGGTCGCGGATGGCCTGGTGGTGGAGGCTGTTGACCGGGATCGTTTCCTCGTCCAGGAGCGCGGCAAGCGGCGTTTCCGGCAGGACCGTGACCCGGTGGGCTTCTGCATCATAGGGCTTTTGCATGGAATGACAGACCTCTGACGGACGTTCGCTCGGAAGGTCCTGCCATAAGGTTCCGCCGAGCGCAGCGTTCAAAAGCTGGAGACCGCGGCAAACGCCCAAAACCGGGAGCTTCCGGTTCAGAGCCGTTTTCAGAAAGAGCAGATCTGAAGCGTCGCGTTCCGGGACGACCGTCCCGCACGAGTCGGCACGGCTGGCTCCGTAGAGCGCAGGATCAACGTCCTGACCGCCGGTCAGAAGCAACCCGTCCACGCGATGAAGCACTTCATCGGCTTCTGTTCGGGTCTTAACGGGAGGAAGAATGATCGGAACCGCTCCGGCGGCGCGGAGCAGGTCCATATAACCCGGGAGCATCCAAAAGGATTCTCTTTCGACGTCATAAAGCGGCGTCAGACCGATCGTAGGTTTTCTCATAGCGTTCAGAACCCCAAAGCGTCGTTGACCAGGATCACGTGGATTCGGCCTGTGTGACGGGAATAGCGAGTGATCAAAAACTGACAGCAGATCGTATCCGGAGATTTGCAGTTCATGCAAGCGCCGGTTTTGGCACAGGGCGTGGACAGGCCGAAACGCTGGGCGTTGATCGGAGCAGCCACGTTTCTGGCACGCTTCATCGCAGTGTCCGTATCCGGGCAGACCTTGTTCATGCCGACGATCATCACGACCTTCTTCGGCCCCTGGGCGATCATGGAAACGCGATTGGCATTTCCGTCGATGTTCACCAGAACGCCGTCCTCGGAGATCGCGTTCGTGCCGGAGAGGAAAACGTCTGCGTCGTAACCGGCCAGCAGGACGGCGCGGGGATCGGGCGCACCGGTTCGGTCGATAAAACGGTAGTTGCCGTGCTTGACTGCATCCACCAGGCCGATTTCGGCGGCGGACGCTGCGCCGCCAATCGTGACGGTGGCTCCCTCGGGGATCAATGACAAGGCGAGCGCAAGAGCTTCCTCCTTCGTCTCGGCATAGTAGCCGGACATGTTGCGGGATTCCAGACCCTTGATGACCTTTTGGGCCAACAGCGCGTTGCGTTTTGCAATCATTTCATTCATGGTAATTCTTCCTTTCCATTTCCAAGGCTTCCTGAATTTCATCTTCGGTAAAGACCGGGATTCCGTTTTTAAGGAGCAGGTCCGCTGTGATTCCGTTTCCGGGAACGCTGACGTGGGAAAACGTGCCGTCATAGACCGTACCCTTTCCGCAGGAAGGGCTTCGGGCCTTTAAGATCGCACAGGAACAGTTGTTCGCTCGGCAGGCAGCAAGGGCGAGCGCCGCGCCGCGTTCGTATTCGGCGGTAACGTCAACGCCCTGATCGTTCACGACCCGTCTGTTCGACTGGAGCTCGCTCGGCGCGCGTGGAATCGGAAGGCCGCCGTCTGCTTCCGGGCAAACGGCCACGGCCTTCCCTGCCTCAACCAGGGCACGGACGGCTGGGACGAGATTCGACCTTCCGTCATAACGGCAGGTCTCCCCTGCCAGACAGGCGCTGACCAGGATCACGGGATTCCCTCCTTCGCAGTCTTTCGATTCTATTTTAGCACAAACAACAGCGCAATGCAAGCAGAAGCGCGGCGCATCCTTACAAGATCGTTGAGAGCTTGTAATCTCTCCGGTTTTATGCTATAATAGCGCATATCTTTGGAAATGGAGAACCCAGATGGAGATTTTTTCACAACTGGCAGCGGAGCTGCATCAAAAACAGGCGTACGTGGAGAACGTCGTGAACCTGCTGGATGAGGGCAACACGATTCCCTTTATCGCCCGTTACCGGAAGGAGCTCCACGGCTCGATGGACGACACGACCTTGCGCGAGCTGGAAACACGGCTGGAATACCTGCGCGGACTTGACGAGCGGCGCAAGACCATCGAGAAGGCCGTGGAGGCGCAGGGCAAGCTGACCGATGCATTGAAGCAGGCGATCGAAGACGCCGCGACCCTTGCGGAGCTTGAGGACCTCTACCGCCCCTACAAGCCCAAGCGCAAGACGCGGGCATCCATCGCAAAGGAAAAGGGCCTGGAGCCGCTGGCCGCTTTGCTCTACGCTCAGGCAAAGGACTGCCCGAGACCGGAGGACGCGGCCCGGAAATTCGTCAACCCGGAAAAAGGCGTTGACACCGTTGCGGACGCGCTGGCCGGCGCTTCCGATATCATCGCAGAGGAAATCAGCGACAATGCGGAGCTTCGCAAGGTGCTTCGCCGCCTTTTGCACGAGAACGGAAGCCTTCACTCCGAGGCTGCGACCGAGGATGATTCGGTCTACGCGCTCTACTATGACTTCACACAGGCAATCTCCAAGCTCCAGGGCTATCAGATCCTTGCGATCAACCGCGGTGAGAAAGAAAAGCTGCTCAAGGTCAGCCTTGTCCTGAACGAAATGCCTGCCATGCAGGCAGTCCGCCGGGCGGCTGTCCGGTTCGGTTCTCCGGCCACGGAATTCGTCCAGGCCGCAGCGCAGGACGCCTACGACCGCTTGATCTTCCCTTCCTTGGAACGGGAGCAGAGGGCCGCTTTGACAGACGCGGCCTGCGAGGGAGCCATCGGACAGTTCGCCCTCAATCTCCGGCCGCTGCTCATGCAGCCGCCGGTCAAAGGCAAGGTTACGATGGGGCTCGACCCCGGCTACCGGATGGGCTGCAAGGTCGCCGTGGTGGACGCAACGGGAAAGGTACTCGATACGACCGTGGTCTATCCCACGTACGGCGAGCGTCAGAAGCAGGAGGCGATCACCGCCCTCTCCCGTCTGGTTCGCAAGGACGGGGTGGAGCACATTGCGATCGGCAACGGCACAGCCAGCCGCGAGACCGAGCAGATGGCCGTGGAGCTGATCCGCAAGGAGAAGGAAGCAGGCCGAACGCTCAGCTATATGATCGTCTCGGAGGCCGGCGCATCGGTCTATTCCGCCAGCAAGCTGGCCGCTGAGGAGTTTCCTCAGTTCGACGTGAATCTGCGATCGGCGGTCTCCATTGCGCGACGGCTCCAGGACCCGCTGGCGGAGCTTGTGAAGATCGAGCCGAAGGCGATCGGCGTGGGCCAATATCAGCACGATATGCCGCAGAAGCAGCTTGAAGCAGCGCTGGACGGTGTGGTAGAGGACTGCGTGAACGCCGTAGGTGTGGATCTGAACACTGCGTCCCCTTCCCTTTTGCAGCGCGTTTCCGGTTTGAACTCGGTCACTGCGAAAAACGTGGTCGCCTACCGCGAAGCAAAGGGCGCATTCACCGGTCGCGCAGAGCTTCTCAAGGTTCCGAAGCTCGGCCCGAAGGCCTATCAGCAGTGCGCGGGCTTCCTGCGCGTGCCGGAGAGCAAAAACGTGCTGGACAACACTGCCGTACATCCGGAGTCCTATGACGCGGCGAAGAAGCTGCTGGCCCTGACCGGCCATGCCATCAGCGACGCAGCGCAGGGGAAGCTCGGCAAGCTGGCCGAGGAGGTGAAGGCCTACGGTGAAGCGAAAGCTGCGGAGGAGCTTGGCGTCGGCCTGCCGACGCTGCGGGACGTGATCGCAGAGCTGCAGAAGCCTGGCCGCGACCTTCGCGATTCCCTGCCGCAGCCGATCCTGCGGACCGACGTGCTGGAGATGAAGGATCTGAAGCCGGGCATGACGCTGACCGGAACCGTGCGAAACGTGATCGACTTCGGCGCCTTCGTGGATATCGGCGTCCATCAGGACGGACTGGTCCACATCTCCGAGATCACGAACCGCTTTGTCAAGCATCCCTCCGAGGTGTTAAGCGTCGGAGACGTGGTGAAGGTCAAGGTTCTGACTGTGGACGAAAAGAAAAAACGGATCGGTCTGTCAATCAAACAGGCGATGGAGCAATAGTCGCCGTTCGACCCGAAAACGAAACGACGCCCCGCTGCAGCTCGCAGCGGGGCGTATCGGTTCTCTGACTCAGGCCTTGCCTGCGCAGCCGAGGACGTCGATCAGCTTGTGACGGACGAGTTCCTTAATGTTGGCGCGAGCGGGCTTGAGATACTGTCTGGGGTCGAAGTGATCCGGATGCTCATTGAAGTAAGCGCGGATCGTGCCGGTCATGGCAAGACGCAGGTCGGAGTCGATGTTGATCTTGCAGACGGCGGAACGGGCGGCCTTGCGGAGCTGCTCCTCGGGAATGCCGACGGCGTCGGGCATCTTGCCGCCGTTGGCGTTGATCATCTGGACGTAATTCTGGGGAACGGAGGAAGATCCGTGCAGAACGATGGGGAAGCCGGGCAGACGCTTCACGATCTCATCCAAAACGTCGAAGCGGAGGGGAGGCGGAACCAGAATGCCCTTCTCATTGCGGGTGCACTGGGCCGGAGTGAACTTGTAGGCGCCGTGGGAGGTGCCGATGGCAATGGCCAGGGAGTCACAGCCGGTCTTGGAGACAAATTCTTCCACTTCCTCAGGACGGGTGTAGGAGGCGGCGTGGGAAGCGACCTTGACGTCGTCCTCGATGCCGGCCAAAGTGCCGAGCTCTGCTTCGACAACCACACCGTGATCGTGGGCATACTCAACGACCTTGCGGGTGATCTCGATGTTTTCGGCAAAGGGCTTGGAGGAGGCGTCGATCATGACGGAGGTGAATCCACCGTCCACACAGGCCTTGCAGGTCTCAAAGTCGGGGCCGTGGTCAAGGTGGAGGGCAATGGGGATGTCGGGGCATTCGATCACAGCGGCCTCAACCAGCTTGACCAGATAGGTGTGGTTGGCATAGGCGCGGGCGCCCTTGGAGACCTGGAGGATGACGGGGGCGTGCTCCTCGGCGCAGGCCTCAGTGATGCCCTGCACGATTTCCATATTGTTGACGTTGAAAGCACCGACAGCGTAGCCGCCGTCATAGGCCTTCTTGAACATATCGGTGGTGGTTACCAGAGGCATAGTAAAACACTCCTTTGTTGTTGGTTGGTTTATTATACCATACTTTTCAGGAAATACAAGTCTGAATTTCAGATTTGAGCTTCAAAGCCGTGCGAGGATCGAACGGATCTCGTCCGGCGTAAATTTGTATTCGGTGTCGCAGAACTGGCATTCGACCTGGATGGGCTTGCCCTCGTCAGCGATCTCAGTCAGCTCCTGTTTGCCGAGACTGATCAGCGTGGACTCCACGCGGTCGCGGGTGCAATAGCATTTGTAGGCAACCGGAGTGGGCTCGAAGTATTCAAGCTCCATCCCGCCGGTGACCTTCCGAAGCATATCCTCCAGCGTCATGCCGGAATCCAGCATTCCGGTTACGCTGCCGGCGCTTGCGATCCCTGCCTCCAGCTTAGAAATGATTTCCTCCGGTGCGCCGGGCAAAAGCTGGAGGATGAAGCCGCCCGCCACGCGGACAGAGTGATCCTGATCCACCAGGACGCCAAGACCGCAGGCGGAGGGACACTGTTCGGACTGAACCAGATAGGCGGTCACGTCGTCGCCGATCTCGCCGGAGACAAGCTCAACGGAGCCGACGTAGGGCTCCTTCATCTGCAGATCCCGGATCACGGTGAGCATGCCGTCGGTGCCGACAGCCGCGCCGACGTCTAACTTGCCGGCGTATTTTTCGAGCAGGGTGATGTGGGGATTCTGCACGTAACCGCGGACGTTGCCCACGGCGTCGGAGACGGCAAGCACGGTGCCGAGCGGGCCGCCGCCCTTGATTTGCAGCGTGACAGAGCCGTTTTCGACCTTTTGCATGTTTCCGAGCATGGAGCAGGCGCAGAGCGTGCGCCCCAAGGCGGCGGTGGCGGTAGGCGTGGTGTTGTGGATCTGCCGGGCACGCTCAACGAGCTCCCGGCCGGAAATGGCGACAGCCTTGACCCACCCGTCGGTGGTCATGGCGCGAAGAATGTGATCGGACATGGGTAGAACTCCTTTGCAGGTAAAGAATGGATCGCCTGAGACAGTCATTCGGCCTGGGAGGCTCCTGTTTCCGAAGCCTTTTGCGCCGAGATGAACATACGCTGTTCGTTCGCCTCCGGAGGAGACAATCTGCGATCTGCATAGACGCGGACGTTTGTGAAGCCGGCTTCAGTCAGCCACTGGCATAAGTCGGTCGCCGGATAAGCGCGCTCCACGTGCTCTTCGCGGGTGCGCGCCCAGCGGTTGGAACGCTTCCCCCCTGCTTTAGACGGCTGTTCGCGCTGAAACACGTCCATCCCGTACGTAATGGTAAGGGTCGGCTCGTCGAAGGACGCGCGCCAGAGACAGAAAACCTCGTCGTCCTCGTCCAGGAAGATCTGACCGTCAAGCGCTCGGAGCTTTTCAGGCGTATTGACGTCGAAGATGAAAAGACCGTTCGGCGTCAGCGCTTTATGGACGCGGCGGAAGGTCTCACAGACCTGCTCGGGATCTGTCAGATAGTTGAGACCATCCAGACAGCAGACCACGAGGTCCACCGGTGCAGGCAGGCGAAGCCGCTCCATCCGCTGATGGATGAAATAGGGCGGATTGTCTGAACCCATCGTCTTTGCATAGGCCTCGACCAGCATCTCCTCGCTCTGATCCACGCCGAGGACGGAAAGCCCGCGTCCTGCCAGCAGAACGGCCATGGAGCCGGTCCCGCAGGCAAGATCCAGCGCAGTCTCCGGATGGGCGTCGTACCGGGCAAGGATCTGATCGTAAAAGTGCAGAATCTCCTCGTAGGGAATATCGTTCGTCAGGCGGTCGTAGGAGGCCGCCAGGGATTCATAGGCCATCTGCCTCTCCCCTTCCGATTATAAAGTTCCAAGCGTTCGAATCAACGAATCATATAAATCACCACCGTCCGCCGTAGAGGGTGGACGGTGGATGAATGGTTCCGGTATCAGTGGATCCGGGAATAGCCATCCATGATCGACTGAGCGTCAAGCTCCTCGTCGAACAACGTAATGGTGTTCGTGGCATAATAGTCGTCAGAGGCCTCGCGGTCAAAGAACTGGTACATCCTGATCGGGGTATCGTTGACCTCAATATCAATGACCAGAACAGGCTTATCCGAACCGAAGAGCTGCATGGTTTTGACTTCGGCTTCAACGACGTGCATGCCAACCTTCTCATACTGATCCACAAGCATGTCCTTCATCATGGAAATGAGCTGCTCGTCCGTTACGGATTTCAGGGAGGCGTTGTTGGGCGAGATGACCAGATTGGCGCTGCTGCCGGAGGCGGTAGACATGCACATATCAATGAGCTGACCGTTTTGCTTTACCAGATCGGAAATATCGGTTTGCTCCAGCAGATCGGCAGTGAGGCTGTTCTGAGCGGCAAGCTGCTCTTCGGTATAGAAGGAGAAGCCTTCCGGGCATGCGATCCGAAGGTTCAAGGTTTCGTTCAGATAGGCGTTGTCTTCGATCACGCCGTGGTTGAGGCCGGTCTGGGGCGCTGCGGTCGTATCCGGGGCGGGTGCAGCGGTGGTTACGGGGACGGGGGCGTCGGTTTCAGGGGCTTCGGTCTCGGGTGCGTCGGTCTCGGGAGCGTCGGTGTCAGACGGGGTCTGGACGGTCGTCTGTGCTGCTGCAGTCGTGTCCTTTGCGTCGGGAGCCTTTCCCTCCGTGGAGCAGGCTGCAAGAGACAGGAGCAGACAAAGCGCGAGGGTGATCATACAAAGCTTTTTCATGTGGATGGTTCCTTTCGATAAAAATAGTGAATCAAGTGATATCCGCGTCGTCGATCAAAGTCGGGGTCTGATCGTTGTGGTCGATGTGATGCCGGATCTGGCTCATGATCATTTCCAGAGCGACCAGGTTTTTACCGCCCTCCAGAACAACGAGATCGGCGTTCTTCTTGCTGGGCTCAACAAACTGCTCGTGCATTGGCTTGACCGTGGTCAGATATTGGGTCAAAACGGATTCGAGGCTTCTGCCGCGCTTGGCAACGTCGCGTTTGATGCGGCGGATCAGGCGGACGTCGGCGTCGGTATCCACAAAGACCTTAATATCCATCAGATCGCAGAGTGCCTTGTTCTCAAAGATCAGAATGCCCTCGACGATGATCACGCTCTTGGGAACGATGGTGACGGTTTCTTCCGTGCGGTTGTGGATGGTATAGTCGTAGACCGGGCATTCGATGGGACGGCCGGCCTTGAGCTCCTTGAGGTGCTCGATCATAAGATCGGTCTCGAACGAATCCGGATGGTCATAGTTGAGCTTGCTGCGCTGTTCAAAGGGCAGATCGTCGTGGGCACGGTAGTAGTTGTCGTGGCTCAGAACGGTGATCTGGTCCCCGAAGCCCTTGGTGAGATTTTTCATCAGGGTGGTCTTTCCGCTGCCGCTGCCGCCTGCAATGCCAATGACTAAAATGTTGTCCGTCATAGTTCCCTCCGTGAATCGGCTCTCGGTTTCCAGAAAACATTACACCGGCAGGATTGCGCCTACCGGTGTAAATAGTAACAGGAATTGACAGAAAAGTCAAGGAAAGATTGCTTATCGCATGCCCTTGTCGTAGGGGATGCCCTCGGCCTTCGGCGCGCGGGACTTCTTGGAGGTCAGAGAGAGGACGATCAGCGTGATGAGATAGGGCAGCATCATGTAGAAGTAAGAGCTGACAGGGATCGTGGTCAGGAAGAAGACGCCGTCTCCGTTGATATCCAGCGTGGAAAAGCTGACTGCAACACACTTTAACAGGCCAAAGAGCAGGGACGCAAAGGCAATGTTCAGAGGCTTCCAGTTACCGAAAATCATAACTGCGAGAGCCAGGAAGCCGAAGCCTGCCACGTCGCCGTTGGCGGAACAGTTCTGCGTGGTCATCGCATAGACAAAGCCGCCCATGCCGGCCAGCGCGCCGCTGATCGTGACGCCGGCATAGCGCATCTTGAACACGTTGATGCCAAGAGACGCAGCCGCCTGGGGATTCTCACCGCAGGACCGCACACGCAGACCGAAACGGGTCTTGTAAAGAATGACAGCCATGACGATGAAAACCAGGATGCAGATATAAGTTGCAGGGTAGTTCTTCACGACGAAGGTGTCCGTGAAGAAATTCAGCTTCTCCGTCGGCGAAATGCCAAGGGTGGAACGCTTGAGCATGAAAATGTCAGCGGAGTTGAGGCCGCCCTCCAGATTGAGGGTGGTCTGCTTGGCGATCAGGCTGATCAGGAACAGGGAGATAGCCGGAGCCAGCAGGTTCAGCGCGGTGCCGCCGATGGTCTGGTCAGCACGCAGATTGATGGCCGAATAGGACAGCAGCAGAGAGAACACTGCGCCGGCAACGGCTGCGATCAGCATGACCGCAAGGCCGACAAGCTGGAGGGTCATCCAATTGCCGTTTGCTTCAGCATCAATGAAGAACTGCATACCCTGGAAGGCGCGCACGGCTACGACGCCGACGAAAGCGCCCATGATCATGATGCCCTCGAGCGCCAGGTTGATGACGCCGCTTCGCTCAGAGAACACGCCGGCCAGCGCAACGATCATCAGAGGAATCGCATACAGGAGCGTCTGCTGAATCAGAAAACTCATGCCTGGGCACCCCCTTTCTGTTCTTCGGAAACCGTCTGGTCCGAAGCCTTGGCGGACTTTTCCGCCTTCGGCGTTCCGGAGACCGGAGCAGCAGGTTTCTGCACGGACGCCTTCTTTTTGCGTCCGCCCAGCCACATCCGGATCACCAGCGCAAATGCGCTGAGGTAGACGATGGCGGCAATGATGACGTCAGTGATATACTCGTTGTAGGCAGTCAATGCCTTCAGTCTCGTACCGATGATGTTGAGCATGGCCATAAAGACGCCGCTGAAGATGACGCCAATCGGGTTGTTGATTGCCAGCAGGGCAACCGGAATGCCGTTGAAGCCCACGGCAGGCAAGGATTGATAGGTCTGCCAGGCAAACTCGGTGTTGCCGCTCAGCCAGTAAAGGGAGGCGCCTACACCGGCCAGACCGCCGGCAATGGCCATGGAGAAGACGATGTTACGCTTGTCCGAAATGCCTGCATAGCGGGCAGCGTGGCGGTTGGCGCCGCAGGCCTTGAGCTGATAGCCGAAGGTTGTCTTGTGGATTATGATGTAGACGAGAACCGCAAGAACGATCGCCACCAAAATACCGGCGTTGACCTGAGAACCGGGGAAAATCTTGTCGAGACCAAGCTTTGCCGTGGCAACCTTGTTATAGCTCGTCATATAGACGTAGCCGGATTTCGTACTCTCGATCAGATTCTTGAAGGAGCCGTTCAGGACGATGGGGTCGCCCATCGCGGAGGTTGCGGGTCCGTTAAAGATGGAGAAACGGGAGACGTCAAACAGCCAACTGGTCAGGATTGCGGAGATCCAGTTCGTCATGATGCAGGCCAGGACCTCGTTGATGTTCAGGAAGGCCTTCAGAAGGCCGGGGATCGCGCCCCAGAGCGCACCGGCCAGCATGCCGCCCAGGAAAGCCAGCAGCCAGACCACCACAGGGGGAACAGACGAAGTGGGAATGCTGAGGGCGATCATCAGGGAGGCCGTGGTGCCCATCAGATACTGTCCGGGGGCGCCGATGTTGAACAGACCGGTCTTCTGAGAAACGGCAACGGAAAGACCTGTCATAATGAGCGGAGTGGCACGGAACAGCATATCGCCGAACAGCGAGGGATTAAAGCCGAAGGTCAGGCTGCCATTCTTCGTACCGGTGCTGAACAAGCCGAGGAAGACAAGCTTGATGCCGTCAATGATTCCCTTTCCGCCGATATCAGAGCTGGTGAGTCCGACAATCACAATCAGGATACTGCCGAAGACCATGCCGAGGAGAATCGCGATCAGCGAGGAAAGGATTTTCTGAGTGCCGTCTTTTCGATAGAGGAGGGATAACTTATTGTCCATTTTTCGTTTCCTTCCTTTCTTCCTTCTTAAATACGGACATCTCCGAGGGATCCATGCGCTTGGCGCCGGCCATGTAGAGACCCAGCTCCTGAACGGTGATCTGCTTCGGGTCGAATTCGCCAACGATCTCGCCCTCGTACAGAACCAGAATGCGGTCGGAGAGACTCATGACCTCGTCCAGCTCCAGAGAGATCAGCAGAATTGCCTTGCCCTCATCCCGCTCCCGGACAAGCTCGCTGTGAATGAACTCAATGGCGCCGACGTCCAGGCCGCGGGTGGGCTGAACGGCAACGATCAGTTGCTTATCCCGGTCGATTTCGCGGGCAATGATCGCCTTTTGCTGGTTGCCGCCGGACATGGAACGGGCTATCGTGGTCGGACCCTGGCCGGAGCGAACGTCGTATTTCTCAATCAGCTTTTCAGCATAGCTGCGAACGGCGTTCTTGCGAATAAATCCGGCATGCTCGAACTGCTTTTCCCGGAAGCGCTGGAGGACCATGTTCTGCTCAAGCGTGAAATCCAGCACCAGACCGTGCTTGTGGCGGTCCTCCGGAATGTGGCTCAAATAGTCCTGACGCTTGTGGATGGAGGCGCGGGTGATATCCTCGCCGCCAACCAGCACCTTTCCGGACGATGGGCGTTCCAGACCGGTCAGACCGTAGACCAGCTCACTCTGGCCGTTGCCGTCAATGCCGGCAATGCAGAGGATCTCACCCTTCCGAGCCTGGAAGGATACGTTCTTCACGGCGTTGTTGTGGTGCAGGCGGGAAGGAATCGTCAGATTCTGAACGTCGAGGACGACATCGCCGGGCTTTGCAGGTTCCTTGACGACCTGAAGCTGAACCGGGCGGCCGACCATCATGTTGGAAAGCTCCTGCTTGTTGGTATCAGCCACGTCAACGGTGCCGATGTACTTGCCCTTGCGCAGAACGGATACGCGATCGGCGACTGCCATGATCTCATTGAGCTTGTGGGTAATAAACAGGATGGATTTTCCCTCACGCTTGAAGCCGCGCATGATCTCCATGAGCTCGTCGATTTCCTGCGGGGTCAGAACCGCCGTCGGCTCGTCAAAAATCAGAATTTCATTGTCGCGGTAAAGCATCTTGAGGATTTCGGTACGCTGCTGCATACCGACGGTGATATCCTCGACCTTTGCGTCAAGATCCACCTTCAGACCGTAGCGATCGATCAGCGCTTCGACCTTCTTGCGCGCTTCCTGCTTTTGCAGGAAGCCCATTTTCGTTGTTTCCGCACCGAGGATAATATTCTCCAGCACGGTAAAAACCTCGACGAGCTTGAAGTGCTGGTGCACCATACCGATGTTCAGCTTTGTTGCGTCGTTCGGATTGTTGATCCGGACGACCTCGCCGTTTTTCTTGATAACGCCTTCCTCCGGCTGATACATGCCGAACAGGACACTCATCAGCGTGGATTTTCCGGCGCCGTTTTCACCGAGCAGGGCATGAATTTCTCCGCGGCGAAGCTGGAGGGTGATGTTGTCGTTTGCTTTGATGCCTGGGAACACTTTTGTGATATTGAGCATTTCAATAACAAAATCATCCTTTTGGTTATTCATACCACACCTACTTTCCGATTCATCTGAGCCGCAGCACCGCAGCTTGGAATTATTATAGCAGTGGAAGCGCGAAAATGCAAGATAGTTGTTAAAAAACTTTAAACGAAATAAAACAGAGGAGAGGCGCGAAGCCTCTCCCCTGCCGGTAATCAGGGAGTATTACTCAACAATATTCAGAGTGACGTTCTCGAGGTTGTCAACCTTGGAATAATCGTTATCAACGGTGATCTTGCCGGTCACGATGTCGTTGAGCATGGTCTTGTACTCGTCAACGGTCCAGTTCTTCAGGGACCAGGTGGCGATGGGCAGACCAACAGCCTCTTCCTTGGCGCCAAGGATGGTGCAGACGCCGCCCCACTTGGACCAGTCGCCGCCGTCGACAGCGTAAGCAGCCTTGAGGGCGAGCTGCGCAGCTTCGCCAATGCCCTTCAGAGCAGAGGTGATAACGGTCTTGGAGGCAGAGCTCTGGTCGACGTCAACGCCGATGACCTTCGCGTCGTTGGCGGAAGCAGCAGCAACGATGGAGTCGAAGATGGAGCCGCCGCAGGAGAAGATGACCTCAGTGCCGTTGCTGTACCAGCCGGAAGCCAGGGTCTGCAGATCTGCGGAGGGAGCGAAGTTCGCGCCGTACATGAAGGTGTAGTTCATCTCGATCTTGGCGCCCTTCTTGGCAGCAGCGTCATTGGCGCCCTGCACGTAGCCCCAGCCGTAACGGTTGACAGCGGGGTTCTCACCGCCGCCGCCGCCGCAGAAGCCGAGCTTGGTGTAGCCTTCCATGACAGCAGCATAGCCGGCCAGATAGCCGCACTGCTCTTCCTGGAACGCGATGGAAGCGATGTTCTTGCTCGGAGTATCGATCTGCCAGCCGTCGATGAAGACGAACTTGACGTCGGGGTAAGTGTTGGCAGCCTTCTCCAGAGCAGCGGCCTGCATGAAGCCGGCGCAGACGATGACCTTCGCGCCGTTGTCGGCAGCGTCCTTCATCGCGTTGAAGCGGTCGTCGTCGGTCGCGTTGGAGCTGTTGGCGGGCTGATAGTACTTATAGGACTTGCCGTTCTCGTTGGCAAACAGCTTGACGCCGTCGTAGGTGCCCTGGTTGAAGGACTTGTCCTTGAGCTGGCCGACGTCGGTCACGAAAGCGATTTCGTACTTGCCGTCAGAAGAGGTCATGGTGTCGGGAATGCTGTCGGCTTTCTTGCCTTCAGCGTCGGTATCCTTCTTCGCCGTCGCGCAGCCGACAAACAGAGCGGCAACCATGGCGAGAACAAGGACAAGCGCAAGAATTTTCTTCATTTGTTTGTTCCTCCATAATCAAATGTAGTTTTATGATATAGGCATACTTCGCCTATTCATCGTACGTATTATGCCACAAAGAATCGGAAAAATCAAGTATCTATTACACTTTTGCTAAAAATAAATCCCGGATTCTTCACATAGATACTGAGGATCATTTCAGGTCTGCCGGAGAAAAGCTCATCGGAAGCATTTCCCCGAGCGTCATCGTCTCAAAAGCGCCGTTCTCTCTTCCGAGATAGAGCTTGAAATCCAGATCGCAGAATTCCCGCATGACCTGACGGCAGACGCCGCAGGGCGGAAACAGGCCGGTGATCTCCTCCCCTGCCCTGCCTCCGACCACCGCGATGGCTTCAAAGTCCCGCTCGCCGTCATAGACGGCCTTGAAGAAAGCGGTGCGCTCGGCGCAGACCGTCGGACCAAAGGCTGCGTTTTCAATGTTGCAGCCCTGATAGATTTTGCCGTCTTTGCACAGAAGCGCAGCGCCGACGGAAAAACCGGAATAAGGAACGTAAGCGTGTGAACGAGCTTCCTTTGCAAGGTTGACTAATTCGATGGGCGTCATACGATCTCCTCCTTGAAGCTGATGCCTTCCGTTTCGAGGGGCAGTCCGAAAAGATCGCAGATCGTAGCGGCGATGTTTGCGAAGCAGGTTCCGGTGCCGAGGTTGGCGGGGCGGATCTTCGGTCCGAGGGCAAGGATCGGGATATACTCGCGGGTGTGGTCGGTGGTACGGGTATAGGCAGGGTCGCAGCCGTGGTCGGCCGTGATCATCACGGCGTCGTCAGGTCCGAGCTTTGCCAGCAGCTTGGGCAGCCACGCGTCGAACTCAGTCAAAGCGGCGGCGTAGCCGTCGATGTCGCGGCGGTGGCCGTAGAGCATATCGAAGTCTACCAGGTTGGTGAAGCACAGACCGGTGAAGTCGCGGTCGGCATAAGCCAACGTTTTTTCCATGCCGTCGGTGTTGCCCTTGGTATAGACGTGCTCGGTAATTCCGACGCCCGCGAAGATATCGAAGATCTTGCCGACGGCCAATGAATCCAGACCGGCGTCCTTGAAGGCGTCAAGCATCGTCTTCCGGGGCGGCTCCAGAGAGAAGTCGTGGCGGTTGGAGGTGCGGGTGTAGTTTCCGTTCCCCTGACCGACGAAAGGGCGGGCGATCACGCGGCCCACGCCGTGCTTGCCGCGCAGGATCTGGCGGGCGATGCGGCAGTCACGGTAGAGCTCCTCAAGGGGAACGATCTCCTCATGGGCGGCGATCTGGAAGACGGAATCAGCGGAGGTGTAGACGATCAGATCGCCGGTTCGGACGTGCTCGTCGCCGTATTCGTTGATCACAGCCGTGCCGGACCAGGGCGCGTTCGCCAGAACGCCGCGTCCGGTCTGCTCGCGGAAGGGCTTCAGGACCTCCTCCGGGAAACCGTTGGGATAGGTTGGCATAGGGTCGCGGGAAACGATGCCGGCGATCTCCCAGTGGCCGATCGTGGTGTCCTTCCCTGCAGAGGCCTCGGCGATTTTACCGTAGGCTCCGGTCGGATGCTCGACAGGGCCGAGGAAGCTCAGTCCATCGACGTTGCCGAGACCGGCGGCGCGGAGATTCGGAATGTGCAGCTTGTCGGAGCTTGCACAGGAGCGAAGCGTATTGACGTCATAGTCGCCGAACTTGGCGGCGTCCGGCGCTTCGCCCGCACCGCAGGAGTCAAGCACGATTAAAAAGATGCGTTTCATCTTTGATCCTTCCTTTCCGAAAACATTACCGTTCCAGCTTGACCGCGGTTTCCAGGGCCACCTGCATCATCTGCTCAAAGCCGGTCTGGCGCTCCTCGGCGGAGAGGTATTCGCGGCGGATGAGCTGGTCGGAGACCGTGCAGATGCAAAGGGCGTTTTTGCGGAAGCGGGCGGCGTTCAGATAGAGGGCGGCGGATTCCATCTCGATTGCCATAATGCCCATCTTTTGCCAATTCTTCTTGGGATTCAGCGCGTCGGGAACGCCCTCATCGTCGTCATAGAAGAAGTCGGACGACAGAATGTTGCCCACGTGATAGACTGCGCCGAGCTCCTCGGCGGCGGTCGATGCGGCGCGAAGCATTTCAAACGAACAGATCGGGGCGAAGGTTCCCATCAGATGAAACTGTTCCTGGTAGTTGGAGTCCATGCTTGCGCCCATCGCCATGACGATGTCCTTGAGGTTGATGTCGGGCTGGATCGCGCCGGCGGAGCCGATGCGCATGATGTTGCGTACGTCGTAGTTTTCAAACAGCTCGCGGGAATAGATGCCGATGGACGGCATGCCCATCCCGGAGGCCATGACGGAGACGCGGACGCCCTTGAACAGGCCGGTATAGCCCTGCACGCCGCGCACGTTGTTCACAAGGACAGGATTCTCCAGAAAATGCTCGGCAATGTACTTCGAGCGAAGCGGGTCGCCGGGCATGAGGACGGTCTGACCGAAGTCGGCAGGCGTCGCGTTGATATGGGGAGTCGGATAGCTCATATTCTTGCTCCTTTCCTTACTGTCGATGCAGCTTGATTTTACGGTGCTCGCGAATGGCGGAGGTGTAGCAGCGATGACACATGGCAATATAGCAGTCGTTTCCGCCGATCAGAACCTGCGCGCCCTCGGTGACGACGAAACCGTCCACAACGCGGGCGTTGACCGTGGCCTTGGAGCCGCAGTCGCAGATGGTCTTGATCTCCTGAATGGAGTCGGCAAGCTCAAACAGCCGCTGGGAACCGGGGAACAGTCTGGTCTGGAAGTCGGTGCGCAGGCCGAAGCAGAGAACCGGCACGTTCAGCTCGTCCACGATTCGGCGAAGCTGGTCGATCTGCTGCGGGGCCAGGAACTGACATTCGTCCACGATGATCACGTCGGTTTTCCGTTCCCGGAACATTTGATAGAGGTCGGCCTTTGCACCGACACTTTCGGCCTCGGCCTTGAGCCCGATGCGGGACTGAACCACGGAAGCCCCGTCGCGGTTGTCGGTGGCCGGCTTGATCAGCCAGACCGTCATATCGTTTTCTTCGTAGTTGTACTTTGTGATCAGCGCCTGAGCAGTCTTCGAGGAGCCCATCGCGCCGTATTTGAAATAGAGCTTAGCCATGTCAGCCTCCGCTTGCAGGTATTTGTGTGTTTGAATATTATACCCTGTTTCGTTCTCGGTTTCAATCAAAATTTTTATGAATTTGGGAAGCCCTATACAGAAAGGGATCGGAGCTGAGCGTACGCAATGGAAACGGCCCGCGGGATCGCCGCGGGCCGTAAGGGGTTACAGGATCGGAATTTTGATGGTGAGGTCGCTGACGGGGTAGGCGGAGCAGGCGTGGAACCAGCCGAGCTGCTTGTCCATCTCGCGGCGCCCGTCTCCCAGCGGGGAGACGAAAATCTCACCGGAGAGAAGCTGCGTCCGGCAGTAACCGCACTCGCCGCAGCGACAGTGCGTGTCCACCGGGATTGCCGCCCGTTCCAGGGCGACGGCCACGGGTTCGTCGCCTCGAGCCGGGATCACGTCCTCGTGAATGCCGCGCCGGACCGTCAGCCTCCAGACCTTATCCTTGTTCCCGGCAGGGTAGCCGGAAAGCACGGACGGGTCGGTCGGCTGGCCTACGACGTCATGGCGGAAGCGGCGGGCCGTAAAGCCAAGTTCGCTTGCCGCCTGCCTGACCAGATTGAACATGGCGAGCGGGCCGCAGAACATCAGGGTCGGGTCCTTGCCCATATACTTTGCGATCAGGTCCTTCGTGATGAAGCCCCGCTCTCCTTTCCATTCGTCGTCGCCGGAAAGAACGTGGACGACCTTGATCCTCGGGCACTCGCGTTCGAGCTTTGCAAGCTCGTCGCCCAAAACGATGTCGCTATGGTGAACCGAGCCGTAGAGGATCGTGAGCGATACGTCCTTCATTTTGCCGAAGGCGATCTCGCGGGCCATCGAATAGAAGGGCGTGATGCCGGAGCCGCCCGCAAGGGCGACAAGGTTTCTGCTGTCGCGCAGGGGCTCGTAATAGAAGGTTCCGTACGGCAGATCGGTCAGAAGCTCAGTTCCGACCTTGACCTGCTCGAAAAAGTAATCCGGGACCAGATAAGGCCGGTTGCGGCGGATTGTGACCTCAACGAAGCCGTTATCACCCAGAGCGTCGCACGGCGCGGAAGAAATGGTATAGGGACGGGTCAACTCGCTCTCGCCGATGTGCAGGCGGAAGCTCAGATATTGACCGGCCTGGAAGACCGGGAGCTTTGCCGAGACCGGAACCATGCGGTAGATGCGGGACGTCGGGGAGGCCTCGCGGATCTCAGTCACGCGCAGAAGCATCGGATCGGGATGCAGGGCGTCGGCCACGGTTCGGATAAAGTCGTTGGGGTCCGGCACGGAAGAGGCTGTCTCGATGCTCTTTCTGCGAGCCTCGGTGACGCGGGACGCGCCGCCTACGTCTTTCAGAAAGCCTTTGACCTTGATGCTCATTTCTGCGCCTCCTTCTTTTTTGCCAGATCGTCCAGGATCGCCTTGGCCGCGGCTCTGCCGTTGGTGATCTGCGGGCCCATGCCGTCGCCGGACATTCCGTGTGCGCCGGCAAATTCCAGACCTTCAATGAAGTGATCGTCGTGCTTCATTTGCAGACGGGCCACCGCATGATCTTCAAGCCTGTGAGAATAGCCGTAAATGCTGCCCTTCCAGGCGCCGACGTAGTGGGCGATCGTCATGGGCGTCGTGACCTCGACCTCCATGATCCTGCTGCGGAAGTCCACGCCGGATATTTTGATATACTCCTCCATCATCTCGTTTGCCAGGCGGCGCTTGAGGGCATGATAGTCCTCCGGCTTGACGCCCTTGAAGGGGTCGTTCGGGACCAGCGCGGTGATGGAGAGCTGCGTCTGTCCGGCGGGAACGGCTTCGGGGTTCGCGTAGTTGACGCAGATCGTGGTGATATAATTGTAAGGCTCGGTCAGATTGGAATAGTTCTGCCAGATCTCGTTGGTGTCCATCGTGCGGCCGGAGAAGGTGGAGTAGTTCACCAGACCGTTCTCCTTGGGCGTGCCCTCCAGGACCATAATGACACTGACGGGGCAGACGGAAAGCTCGCGGCCGTTGACCATCTTGATCGCTCCGGCGGGAACCTCGGACAGCGGCTCGATCATCTGGGTGTAGACCTTGTTGGGATAGGGTGCGGAGATCACGTACTCGGAGTGGATCTCGTCGCCGCGCTTGGTGCGGACGCCGCAGACCTTTCCGTCTTTGACCAGGATCTTTTCGACCTCCTGACGGAATTCGTACTGTGCGCCGTTCTCCTCCACCTTTTGCTGCATCCGCATGGACATTTCATGGCTGAAATAGCGGCAGACGTAGGAGCCGGTGAAGTAGTCGGCCATCAGGAAGGCGTAGATCGTAAACGGGAGCTTGTCCATCGGGCTGCCCACGTAGATCCAGTAGGGCGTCAGCAGCTCCACGGCCTTCTTGGGCAGATGGAAGGTCTCGATGACCTCCGTAGCGGAATAGCCGACGGTTTTGACGAAGTCCGGGTGCTTGAGAAGCATCTGGACCTTGCTCATCGGCGTGACGGACAGAACGTTCATGCTGTCGTAGACCCTGCGGCAGAGGAGCATCAGCTCATGGACCTTTTCAAAGGTGCCGGGGACGGCGGCGTCGATCTCACGGGCCATGCGTTCGTAGCCGTCGTGAAGGGTCACGTCCAGCCCGGAGTTCGGGAGGACGACACGATAACACTCCGGCACTGGAAGCCAGTCGATGTTCACGCCCATATCGTCGAAGAACTGACCGACCTTCAGCCGTTCGCCCTTCTTGCCGATGGACATCATCTCATGCAGGGTGGCTTCGATCTCGATGCCGTTGCGGACGAAATCCGTTGCGAGGCCGCCCGGAAGGTTGTGCTTCTCCAGGATCAGAATATCCTTGACGCCCTTGGCCTGTAATTGCAGAGCAGCGGACATGCCGGCCAGTGCGCCGCCGATGATAATGACCTGGTAGTGGTCCTTGTAGAATTTCACGGGATACCACCTTTCTTGATTGTTCCGCTTTGCGGATCGGCGCCGCTTCAAAAGGAAGCAGCGGGAGCGTATTCTCAGAAGAAGCGCTCGACCAGCTCGCGGGAGTATTCGGCAGTCTCGTCCATGTCGCCGAAGGACATGATCTCACCGGCATAGAAGGTATCGTACTTATCCTGCATGGCTTCGACCTTGTCATACCAGCCGTCGGCGTAGTCCTTGGAGAAGACATGGGGGAAATAATAGACGGACCACTCGTTTACGACCTTGGAAGCAGGGTTGTGCATGGTCTTGAGATCGTCGAGCACCATCTTGCGGCAGGTGTCGTAGGGGATCTCCTTCATGTTCTTGTGCTTGCGCAGGGCATAGGTGGTGATGACCTGATCCTTGGTATCGCGCCAGCGGCGGTAATAAACCATCAGATGGCCGAGCTTGGCGGGAACCATGTTGTCGAAAACGTAGTAGGAGATTTCGGGATGATCCTCCGGCTTGGTCTCCACGGCAAGCACGTCGTAGCGCTCATAGTCGATCTTGGAGAACAGGGCCTTCTCATCCTCACGGGCGTCAAAGTAGTCCACCATGCCGACCAGTCCGTCGCGGCGGTTGGCGGAATCACCGACGTAGAGCGGCGCGGTGACGATAATCTTGTCGTATTCCTCGACCTGACCGTTCACAGTGACGAAGACCTTGCCGTCATGGCGCTCGACCTTCGTGATGTTGGAGTTCAGACGCGCGTGGTTTTTCAGGTGGTCGTTGAGCTGCTCCCAGATATACTGGGTGCCTTCCTTCCAGGTCCAGAGGTTGATCTTGACGAAGTTCATGCAGGTCTGGAAGTCCAGATACTTGAGCACGTAGGCGGCAGGGATCTCATCGAAGTAACCGTAGCCGAAGGAGGTAAAGGGCCCGATCCAGACGTCCTGGGTCAGCTCGACGCCGTTCTTCTTGCAGAATTCGCTGAACGGAAGGGAGAGGTCCTTGAGGTTGGGGTTGGAGCCGGAGACGGGTTCGCGGCGGGCGTTCTGCTGGGAGAAGCCCTCGTAGCGGCCCTGGGCAACGCCGCGGTGGCCGTTGAGATCGTAGCCCTTGTATTTGGTTTCCAGGATCTCGCCGAGCAGCTTGATCTGCTTCTTCATCTTGAGCAGGCGGGGGATCTTGAGCAGGTTCTTCTTCGGCTCGAAGGGCTCGATGACCTTGCCGGCCGCGTTCTTGTAGTTGCGACTCAGCTTGGGGCCGTCGTGCGTAATGCCGCAGAATTCCTCAACGTCGTGCACGGCATAGTAGGAAGGTACGCCCATGATGGCGCCCATCTCGTAGCGGCGGCCGTTGTAGTGAGGCGACCAGCATTTGCCGCCGACGCGGTCAGACTTTTCCAGGATGGTGTAGTTCTCGTAGCCCTTCTTTTCCAGGTACATACCGGCGGACAGACCGGCGGGGCCGCCGCCAATGATACAGATGCGTGCGTTTTTGTCCATGTTATGATTCCTCCTTCTGGTTATAGCAAGCGTGTCGCTTTTGCTTCCTTCAGCTATTATACTACATAACATTTAAAAATGCACAAACAATTTCAGAAAATCCTGTTTATTTTTGAATCCTTTCATGCTATAATATACTTGAATCAGAATGAAGTCCGGAGAGTGAAGGATTTGCGCCATACTTCTTTTCTATCTATGCTCGCGCACAACGCCGAAGCGTTCCCGGAAGGAATTGCTCTGCGCGACGCCAGGCGTCAGTTAACCTGCGCGGAATTGCTGCATGAGATCCAAGCCCGCGCCGAACGATGGCGCGCTTCCGGCAAAACCTGTCTGGCCGTACTCTGCGACGGAAGCCTGGATTGTCTGTGCGCGATCCTCTCGGCCTCTGCTGCCGGCTTACAGGTCGCCCTGCTGGACGAAAACGTCCCGGAGGATGCGCTTCCCGGTCTGCTGGCCTACGTGGAAGCAGACGAATTCTGGGGCGCGGAGCTGCTGGAGCTTGACGTTGCGCCGTATCTGACGCGCGGCGTTCGGGAGCCCGCGGGTATTCTCTTTTTTACCTCCGGCACAACGCAGGCATCCAAGGCCGTCGTGCTGACGGAAGCCAGTCTTTGCGCCAGTGCCTGGAACGGAAACGAGCTCCTTCCGCTTGACAGAACAGACACCCTGCTCTGCGCTCTGCCGCTGAACCACGTCTTCGGTTTCGTCTGCGGCGTTCTCTGGGGTCTGCAGGCAGGTGCGACGGTTGCCCTGGGCAGCGGGCCGCGGCGCTTATCCGCCGATTTGCAGCGCTTCCGCCCGACTGCGGTCAGCGTGGTTCCGACCCTGCTCGGCTTCCTGCTCCAACACTGCGAGCTTCCGCCCGAATTATCTCTGGTGCTGGTTGGTGCGGGGAATTGCCCCGAGCCGCTGATTCAGGCTGCCGGAAGCTGCGGGCTTCGCGTTGCAGTGGGTTATGGGTTGACCGAGACGAGCTCCGGCGTAGCCCTTTCCCCTGTCGGCAACTCAAACGCGATGGAGCTCTGCCCCGAGGCGGAGGCCCGGATCGCGGAGGACGGAGAGATCCTGATCCATGCGCCGACCTGCATGATGCAAGGCTACTACAAAAAGCCTGAGGATACTGCCGCCGTCCTGCATGACGGCCTGCTTCACACCGGTGATCTCGGCGCGCTTGACGAGCTTGGGCGGCTTCGTGTGACCGGGCGGAAAAAGGAGATGCTCGTCCTGACTGACGGCACGAAGATCTACCTGCCGGAATATGAAGAATCGCTTGCCGCTTTGCTCGGAACGAACGAGCTTGCCGTTGCCCTGAGAAACGGTCGGCCTGTGCTGCTGCTTTCCGAGGCCGAAGCGGACAAAAAGGAGCTGATGAATCGGCTGGCCCCGGTTATGGAGCGCCTGCCGAGAGGACAGCAGCTTACGGATATCCTGATCCTGCACCGTCCCCTGCCGCGGACCGCGACGGGGAAAATCAAACGCTGGACTTTGACACAACTGATAGAGGAACTGACATGACAAGAGAAGAAATCCTGAACCGGACCGTATCCGTGATTTACGACTGCATTCCCGATCTGGACGGAACGGAGCTGCGCGAAGACAGCGTAATCAACACTGACGCAGGCGTTGATTCGATGGGCTTTACGCTGATCATGTGCCGGCTGGAAGCGGTTTTTGGCGTGCAGATACCGAATCGCCAGTGGCAGAAGCTGCAAACCCTCGGCGACGTGGTGGACGCAATCGAAAAGCGTTTGAACTAATATGGAAATCTTTGAAACGACCTGCAAGCTGCGGAACGCGGACGTGGATATGCACCGGCGGTTCAAGACCGCTTCCCTGCTGACGCTCTTGCAGGAGACGGCGATCGCCCACACGGAAGCCATCGGAATGGGCCGCGAAAGGACGCTGGATCGCGGCCTTTTGTGGATCATCACCCTCCAGCGGCTCTCCATCCTCCGCATGCCGGTCTATGACGAGACGATCACCGTGCAATGCTGGCCCGGAAAGACGATGCACGTCCTCTTTCCGCGCTATTACCGCATGACAAGTGAAACAGGAGAGCTGCTGTTGGAGGGCTCGGCCCTCTGGGCGCTGATCGACGAGCAGTCCCACCAGCTCATTTTCCCGGACGACTACGGCATTCGCATCCCCGGCCTTGTCACCGGACAGGAAACGCCCCTGCCGCGCGCGCCGAAGGCCGTTCCGCTGACGCACCAGACCGAGTTCACGGTTCCCTATACTTACGTGGATCTCAACCGGCATATGAACAACGTCCGGTATCTTGATTTGGCGGAAAACACGATCCCGCACGAAGCCCACGATCATCCGCTGAAAAGTCTGGAAATCGAATACAGCAGTGAGGCAAAGCTCGGTCAGACGATCCGCGTCCAGTGGGGCAAGCTCGGCGGGGTCTATTTTGTGGACGGCGAGGACGAGCGGCGGCTGTTCCGCGTCCGGCTTGAATACGACGAGAAGGAGCTTCTGACGCCATGAACGAAGCCGCCTCTCCCCTGCGCTGTCCGGTCTGCGGAAACCCTCTGTTTCTTTCGGAACGGACGCTTCAATGTGAACACAGGCACAGCTTTGATCTGGCGAAGGAAGGTTATGTTAACCTTCTGCTGAGCCATAAGGCCTCCGATACGATGGGCGACAGCAAGGAAGCGGCCCGCTTCCGGCGCGACTTTCTGAGTCGCGGCTACTATGCGCCGCTCCGGGACGCGCTGGTCGGAAAGCTCAAAGGGCAAACGGGCAGACTGCTGGACGTCTGCTGCGGCGAAGGCTATTACACCGCAGCACTCGGCTCGATTCCGGGTCTGGACGTCTGGGGCTTTGATCTTGCCCGTGAAATGGTTCGCCTGGCCGCCAAGCGGGGCGGCGCGCGCTGTTTCGTTGCGAATCTGGCGCACGTTCCGGTCGCGGACGAGAGCTTTGATTTTGCCGCCCTGCTCTTTGCCCCCTTTCAGGAGGCTGAGCTGGCGCGCATCCTGAAGCCAAGCGGACGGCTGTTTCTGGTCGTGCCGGGAAAGCGCCACCTTTTCGGGCTCAAGCAGGCCGTCTATGACGCGCCGTACGAGAACGACGAAGCCCTGCCGGAAACGAAGCGCCTGAAGCTGATCGGAACCGAACGAATCGACGCGCAGATTTGCCTCCGATCCCAGGCGGATATCCAGGCTGTTTTCCGCATGACGCCCTATTACTACCGTACTGCACAGGCAGACCGCGAAAAGCTGAACGGTCTGGATGAGTTGGAGACGGAGATTTCCTTCGTGATCGCAGAATATCAGAAAGTGGAGGCCGAATTATGAAAAAAGCGATTTCTCTTTTCTGCGTGCTTGTAATCTGTATGGCTCTGCTCTGCGGCTGTACGCAGACCGGGGCAGTTGCGCCGCAGGAACCTGAAAAGAGTCCGGAGGCCTGGCTGCTCCAGCAGTCGAGGGATATGATCCAGAGCATGACAAAGGCGAATCCTATACTTACGATAC
>JAEEGF010891003.1_pt1 | contig 46519 bp, 38 predicted proteins | sample 9134171 | NCBI WGS metagenome assembly JAEEGF01 (sample SAMN16246542, study PRJNA631951) | gut metagenome | biome: gut microbiome; feature: rumen; material: AP-attached | host: Bos | place: Iran: Karaj | collected 2018-10
ACCTGCTCCAACTGCAAGACCGTCATCTGAGAATGCAGACGGTGTACGTCCGTAAACGATCTGAAGGAAGAGCTCTCTCATAGCTGTGTTGATAGCATCACAAACAAGGTCTGTGTTAAGAGCCTCAAGGATTGTCTTGCCCTGAAGGATCTCAGCTGCCATAGCTGCAGAGTGAGTCATACCTGAACATCCGATGGTCTCTACAAGAGCCTCAACGATAACGCCCTCTTTTACATTAAGAGAAAGCTTGCAGGCACCCTGCTGAGGAGCACACCAGCCTACACCATGTGTAAAACCGGAGATGTCTTCGATCTTTTTTGCATGAACCCATTTTCCCTCTTCCGGAATTGGAGCCGGCTCATGTTTTGCGCCCTTAGCAACAGGACACATATTTTCTACTTCTTTTGTGTAAATCATGTCACAAATCTCCTTTCAAACTATGAATAAAATCATGACGGGAGCCAAAAGGCCCTATCGTCACGCCTTAGTTCTCTGCGCCGCCTGCTTTTTCAACTTCTGTGATAGCAGTCTTTTTCATAGGGATACGGCAGTTTTTGTTGCTTCCGAACTCAACGATAACTATCTCGTCTTTGATATCGATAACAACGCCGTAAAATCCGCTTGTAGTAAGAACGCTGTCGCCCACTTCAAGTGAGTCGAGAAGCGCCTGCATCTCTCTTTGCTGTTTCTTTTGCGGTCTGTAGCTGATAAAATACATAGCACCGCCGATAACAACAATGTAGATAACCATGATCCAGAGGAAGCTTCCTCCGCCCATAGGGTTTGCTGCTGATGTAGCCTCAAGTAATGAAATCATCCTTTATCCTCCTATTTTATTCTTCTCCGGCACGCATGCCTTCGATCTTTGCTTTCTTATATTCTTTAAAACGGTCTGCATCGATTGCATCCCGAATCTCCGACATCATCGTATTGTAAAAATACAGGTTGTGAGTAACCATAAGCCTAAGTGCAAGCATCTCTTTAGCTTTAAGAAGATGTCTTATGTAAGCTCTGGAGTAGCGCCTGCAGGCAGGACACTGACAGCCCTCTTCTATAGGTCTGTCGTCAAGCTCATACTTTGCGTTAAGAAGATTCATCTTGCCGTGGTTTGTATAAGCGTTGCCATGACGGCCGTTACGGGCAGGATATACGCAGTCAAAAAAGTCAACCCCCCTGTCTACTCCCTCTAAGATATTTTCAGGAGTACCGACGCCCATAAGGTAGATAGGCTTATCTTCAGGAAGATAAGGTACCACATCATCAAGGACACGATACATCTCTTCGTGGGACTCACCTACCGCAAGACCACCTACAGCATAACCGTCAAGATCCATCTCACGGATAACCTTTGCATGCTCTATTCTGATATCGCTGTAAACACCGCCCTGGTTTATACCAAAGAGCATCTGATGCTTATTGATAGTATCTGGCAAAGCATTAAGCCTGGCCATCTCATCTTTACAGCGCTTAAGCCATCTGGTGGTACGGGCTACCGAAGCTTCTATATAACTGCGCTCGGCTACGCTTGAAGGACACTCATCAAAGGCCATGGCGATGGTGGAGGCGATGTTGGACTGGATCTGCATACTCTGTTCCGGTCCCATAAATATCTTTCTGCCGTCTATATGTGAATTAAAGTAAACGCCTTCTTCTTTTATCTTGCGAAGACCAGCAAGAGAGAATACCTGAAAGCCGCCTGAATCTGTAAGGATCGGTTTGTTCCAGGACATAAATTTGTGAAGGCCGCCCATTTTCTTAATAACCTCATCTCCCGGCCTGACGTGGAGATGATATGTGTTTGATAATTCGATCTGTGTTCCGATGCTTTCAAGGTCTTCTGTTGATACAGCGCCTTTAATCGCACCTACGGTACCTACATTCATAAATACCGGTGTCTGAACGGTTCCGTGAACCGTAGTAAGTTCGCCCCTGCGGGCATTTCCGTCTTTTTTTAATAATTTATACATCTAAATTCCTTCGTTAAGAAATAAACATTTTATCCTGTTTAAAAAACAAAGCGTACCAAAGGTAGTATACATGGAAATTCGCCATTTATCAACTGTTAATTTTTCTCATTTTCACATTTTTACATTGAATAATAAGCGTCAAATTGTTAGAATATTATAAGGGAAATTTTATTTATACATTGTGAGTTGCGAGGTTAAAACCCATGTCAATCAAAAAATCAATGCATTTAAGCTTCGCTGTTACTGCGGCGGTAGTTGTGATAATACTGTTACTGATAAACAGCTATATTTTTAAAGTAACCACATCTCACTCCGTAGAGATTGTCTCAGATCTTGTGGAGTCCCAGTGCAACTACGCCCTCTCAAAGCAAAACCGTACCGGCAGTATATCTGATGCTGCCGTAGAACAGACCTTATCGGGTCTTATCAGCAAGACTCCTATGGAATACCGCCTTTTGATGAATGCCCCGGACAGTGACACTGTTAACGAGCACACCAGCTGGCGCTATTACTATATCTGGCTTGCGGGGGGTAAAAAATTTATCCATGCCGAGATCTCCATTATCAATTACGACAAATATATTATCCTTGAGATCCCTATTTCTTACCTTATAAGAAGTTCAAGAGCCGAACACTTTACTGTTATTGCCCTTTGTATAGTTATTGGTGTACTGTTCTTTATATGTACGGAAATTGTCATTAAGAATATCTCAAGGCCTATCCATGCTCTTTCCGCAGCCATGAAAGAGGCTTCAAACGGCAATCTTGAAGTGCAGTGTAACATTGATTCAAAGAATGAACTTGGAACTCTTGCAAAGAACTTCAACAAAATGATGCACATAATCAGCTCAAACTACGAAGATCTTTCAAATATGCACGAGGAACTTGCCGCAAATGAGGAAGAGCTTCGTAAAAACTACGATCACATCGAGTTTCTTGCTTACCACGACGTACTTACGCGTCTTCCAAACAAGATCTCTTTTTACGACAGGCTTTATAACACCCTTAACTCCCGTCACTCCGACGAGCACAAGCACGCCATCTATTTTGTGGATCTTGATAACTTTAAGACCATTAACGATACTTTAGGTCACGACTACGGCGACGAGCTTTTGGCTCAGACCGCCGCAAAACTTTCTGCTCTTATGCGTCCGCAGGATCTTCTTGCAAGGGCCGGCGGCGATGAATTCCTTATCTTCAGAGCAGATATAGATTCCAATGAAGAAGCCATTTCCTTTGGCGAGACTATGCTTGATAACTTTAAAGAGCCATTTAACCTTAACGGAGAATATGCTCATGTTTCCATGAGTATAGGTATCTCCATTTACCCTTCAAACGGTCACAACCACAACACCCTTATCAAAAATGCGGACATTGCCATGTACCACAGCAAAGATACGGGCAAAAACAAGGTTACTATTTTTACCTCAGAGATGCAGCAGCAGCTTCAGCGTGAAAGCAGTATCCTTGATGCGCTGCGTTCTGCCATCAAAAATAACGAGATCTATCTTGTTTACCAGCCGCAGTTTAATGCAAATGACAACACCATCACAGGTTTTGAAGCTCTTATGCGTATCAACAGCGCTAAGCTTGGACCTTTATCTCCGACAGAGTTTATCCCTGTTGCAGAATCAAACGGTCTTATAGCTGAGATTGGTCTGTGGAGCCTTCGCTGCGCCTGTCTTATGAACAAAAATCTCTTAGACAGGGGCTACAAACCGCGTAAGGTAGCGGTTAACCTCTCCTCTATCCAGCTTCGAAACCTTGACTTTGTTTCAGAGCTTGGAACCATTCTTAAAGAAACAGAGCTTCCGCCTCATCTTCTTGAGCTTGAGCTTACTGAAAGTATGCTTGTTTCTTCCATAGAGGAAGCAAAGATGATGCTTAGCGACCTTAGAAAGCTTGGGGTATGTGTATCTCTCGACGATTTTGGTACAGGATACTCTTCCCTTAACTACCTTACAAAGCTTCCTATCAATACACTTAAGATCGACAAATCCTTTATCGATCACATATTTGAAGATGAAAAGGACACACAGCTTGCAGAAAGTATCATTTCTCTTGCTCATGCCCTTGACATCACGGTTGTTGCAGAAGGCGTTGAAAACGGCTCACAGCTTTCTTTACTTCGCTCCATGCACTGCGACCTTATACAGGGATTCTTACTCAGCAAGCCGCTTCTTGCAGAGCAGCTTGTTATGCTTCTTGACTGATACCGGGGGAATTTACACTTATGAACACAGTTCTTGCACTGCTTGCTATTGCATTACTCTACTTACTTCAAAAGGTATTATATGGCAGATATTGGGACAAAGGTCTTGATATCCGCCTTTCCTTTTCTGAAAACCACGCAAGAGAAGGGGAAAGGCTTAATCTTTACGAAACCATCACCAACAGAAAAGCCATGCCTCTTCCCGTTGTTAAGGTTAAATTTGAAGCATCAAGAGAGCTTATTTTTGACGATACTACAAACACAAACATATCAGATCATTTTTATCGCAATGACATCTTATCATGTCTTATGTATCAAAAGATCCGAAGAACCCTCGGGTTTAAATGCGGAAAGCGCGGGTATTACACTATAGACAGAGTGGATGCCGTAGGAAGTGACCTTTTTCTTTCAACTAATTTCGTATCGGTACTTCCAATGCAGCTTACTCTTTCCGTGTACCCAAAGCTTCTTACAGACAAACAGTTTGATATCATCTATACCACCATGCTTGGTAACACACTTACGAGAAGGCTTATAAATGAAGATCCCTTTGAATTTCGAGGCATCCGTGAATATCAGCCTTTTGACCCGATGAAATCCGTTAACTACAAGGCTTCCGCCAAAACCGGTGAACTAAAGGTAAACCAGCACGCCCCTACGTCAGATGAAAGCGTACATATCCTTCTTAACCTTGAGCAGGAAACCATCTGGCAGTTTACGGATCTTCTTGAAGAATCCATAAGACTTGCTTCAACCATAGCTTACGAATACCTTGGAAACGGAGTTCCCGTTTCTTTTACCACAAACGGACTTGATATAATAAATAAAAAACCTTCAAAGATAGCAGACGGCTCCGGAAGTTCCCATGAGATCAGTATAAATGAGGCACTTGCAAGGATCGACACTAAGCTTACCGTACCTTCCTTTATACCTTTCCTTCAGGAAATAGTTGAAAACAGGACAGGAAGCGATACGCTGGTGCTCATTTCCTCATTCCAAAGAAATGACTTTTTTGATGCCATGAGAACTCTTAAAGAAGAGAACATCCCGTTTTTCTGGATCGTTCCGCTTCACGATGACATGGAATTTGATGCGCCTGACGACCTTAAGGCTGATATCTTCAGATATCACGTAGCCAAGAGTATGTAAAGCAAGGAGAGACACCATGAATATAGTTTCATTAAAACGACTTGCAAGATTTATAAATACAAATATGGCTTTTCTGGCATTTTCTCCTGCCATGATGGTAGCGCTAAACCTTATAAAACCTCAGACAGGCTACATTGCCCTTGTGCCCATGTTTCTTATAGTAAACTTTCAGTTTGTTTTCAGGGAATATATAAAGAACTTCTTTTTATTCCTTATCTGCAACTTAGGATGCTTTGCGGCAGGTTTTCTTTTCAGAGATCACATACTTGTTTTTGCGGCTTATATGGCATTTATCCTGTTAAGCGTTATAGTAAGCTTTGCAATAAGGATAAAGCCGGCCGAAGACGTAAGAGTAAAGCCTCTAGTTGTTTATTACCTTGCTGTTGCGGCAGTTTGCGAGATACTTATATTTAAGGTGGATCTTGCTTTCCTTAAAAGCGGCATACTGATAAGTTCCATAATCTACCTTATGCTCTACTTTGTATGTAAGTATATATCGGATTACACAGACTTTCTTCACGAAGTAAGAGATTCAAAACATGTACCTTTTTCGCAGATAAACCGCTCCTCTTTTATTATGCTGGCAGGATTCTTTGCGATAGCACTTATAGTTGTTATCTTAAGCGTTTTTATTCCTTTTGGCGACTTTGTGTGGGCAATCCTTTCTGCGGCAGGCCACGGATTATTGTTCCTTCTTCGCCTTTTCTTTAGAAACAACGGAGAAGTGATAGATGAACCGATCTTAGATGAGGGTCCTTCAAATATGAACCCTGATATGAGCGCTTTTGCAGGGGTCGCTGAAACATCTGCATTTTGGGTGATCCTTGAAAAGATCGTAGTTGTGGCTACTACGGTTCTTGTAGCAGGAGCTATAATAGCCGGCATCATTTATGCCATTTATAACATCATAAAAAAATTCAATGAAAATACCCATATAGAAACAGATGAAGTTGAATTTTTAAATCCTTTTGATAAGGCAGAAAAAGTTAAAGTCATGGGTACTGTCAGAAGATCCATATTTGAGATCTTTGCTCCCCCAAATGAGGCAAAGATAAGAAAGATCTTTTATAAAGCTGCAAGCGGCAAAGGCGAAAGCGCTATCGGAAAAGCGCCTAAAGCAAAAGAACTTCAAACGCCCACAGAGCTTCTTCCTGAAAATGAGACGCTCACAAAGCTTTACGAAAAGGCAAGATATTCAAATACACCATGCTCAAGAGAAGACGTGCTTGCTGCAAAGGAATCCGTAAAGTCCTGATATTCTTTTTTATTGACGCTTTAAAACAAAGATGATACAATACATTCGTTTCAAGTAGCGCAGATGATCGCGGGTGCAAGTGCCGAAAGGCCGCACGTGAGGAAAGTCCGGGCTTCACAGGGCAGGATGCCGGGTAACACCCGGTGGAGGCGACTCCAAGGCCAGTGCAACAGAGATATACCGCGTTTGCAATGAGAAGCGCTTCAAGGAAAAAATGAGTCTGCAAGCTTGCTTGCAGAGGCATTTGTTCCGAAGAAGATGCGGCGAATGCCGTGTAGTTCAAAAATGCGACAGCATTTTTGAACCGACCGCTTCTCGAAATAACGTAAGGGTGGAAAGGCAGCTTAAGAGACTACCGCCGGTACGGTAACGTATCGGGCACATGTAAACCCCATCCGAAGCAAGACCGAATTGAAGTATATGGTGGCCCGCCATCGCTTCGGGTAGGTCGCTTGAGTCAGGTGGTAACATCTGATCTAGATAGATGATCGTCACGCAAGCTTATGCTGCGTACATAACTCGGCTTATAGCGCTGCTTGAACTGTTTTTGACATAATAAACTTCAAAAAGAGACTCCATCTGGGGAGTCTCTTTTTATATGCAATAAAACAACTATACCGGGAAGTAGCTTCCGCCCACAAACTCTCTGCATATAGAGTTGTTTGGGATCTCGTCTGCTGGTACCCCTACAAAATAATCAAGGAACTTAAGAAGGCGCTTTGCCTCTACATATTCAGGTTCGCTCTTATCGATACCAAAAAGCAGCGGTTCAGCGTACTGTTTTAATACTGCAAGCTCGTAGATGAGCGCTGAGTTAAACATTACGTCTGCCTCTTCCTGGAACGGGAATATGTATTTTTCCTCTCCCTTACGAACAGAAGGCCACATCTTGATAGTCTTTGCTGCAGAATGTCCTCTTGTCCTTGCGTCTCTAACCATACGGCGAAGAAGACGGCCGTCTGTGGTAGGAATACGGTTGTGCTCATCAATATTAAGCTGGGTAAGAGCGCTTATGTAAATCTTAAACTTGCTCTCATCAGGTATCTGGTATGAGAGTTTTGGATCAAGACCATGTATACCCTCGATTACAAGAATATCTTCAGGTCCAAGTTTCAGAGTATTTCCTCTGTATTCACGCTTACCTGTCTTAAAGTTGTAGGTAGGCATAGCTACTTCTTTTCCTGCAAGAAGGTCGTTGATATTGTCGTTAAAAAGCTTTATATCAAGAGCCTCAAGGCACTCAAAGTCGTAGTTTCCGTTCTCATCCTTCGGAGTATTCTCACGCTCTACAAAGTAGTCATCCATTCCAAGAGGATGCGGATGAAGACCGAAGGTGCGAAGCTCTATGGAAAGTCTGTGTGAAAATGTGGTCTTACCTGAAGATGAAGGTCCTGCGATAAGCACTACTCTCTTTGACTTTTCTTTTGCGATCATCTCTGCGATCTGCCCTATCCTCTTTTCCTGAAGGGCTTCCTGCACAAGGATCATGTCCTGGATATCTCCTGCGGCAACAGTGTTGTTGAGGTCTCCAACATCGCGGATACCCATAAGTTTGCCCCACTCAGAAGATTCGTGAAGCTCGTTAAAGAGCATCTTTCTAGGCTCCCAGGTCGGCTTGGCAGGTGGGTTCATATCTCCGCTTTCAGGTATGACTACCATTATTCCTCTGTCATAACCTAAAATATCGTAGTATTTTAATATACCTGTACGGCTTGGCATATAGCCGTAAAAATAATCTGTATAGCCATCAAGCTCATATACGTTGGTAGTCGATACTCTTCTGTACTTAAAGAGTCTTTCCTTGTCTGTAAGATTGCAAGCCTTAAATCTCTTTACTGCTTCTTCTGTAGTAAGAGTATGTTTTTCAAACTTAAGATTTGCCGCAATTATCTCTTCCATACGGGCACGGATCTTGTTTAACGTAGCCACCGTAACAGGCGGATGTCCGCCGTTTTCATCTCTTGCAGCAGGGCCATGAAGCTCGCAATAGATGGCATTTCCGATAGAATACTCAACGCTGACACTTGTGATCTCATCCTGCGTAAAGCAATCATGTACCGCTTTTATAAAAACATAAAGAAGTGCTCTCTCGTAGGTCTTTCTGGCTTCTGGCGCCAAAGCATCGTAAAGCTCAACCTCAGCGTCTGTATTAACCGTTTTCCAAAGCTCTTTAAGCTTGCCGTTTACCTTTGCAAGCACGATATCATTATTCTTTCCGCAAAAGCTTTCTGCTATGGCCAGAACTTTTACGTTGTTTTCAAACTCTTTGGTAGTGCCGTTTACAGTGATATTTATCATACTAAGCCTCCAATACAGTATTATTTCAAGTATAGTTTATATATCTTTAATGCGGCAAGCGAAAGAGCTTTCGCCTCTTCCATCTCTTTAAGGCGGGCAAGTGACTTTTCATCAGACCCTTCCGCATTTTTTATACCCATAATAACATTATCGTACTTTGTAAGCCCTTTGTTAATATATTTTTCAAGAATTTTGTTGCCGGACCTTAAAAGATATCTTCCAAAACTATCGTAAACCATTAAAAGTTCTTCTTCAGTTATTTCAAGATCTTTGCATATACGCATGTCTTCATCATCAAGAGCAGGTGCATTTTTTGTATTTTTAACCGCTTTTATAACAGGGTAGATCTTGTCTCTTTCCGTTACCATATCTTCAAGGTCTATAACAAATCCGCACTCTCTTATGAGTCTTCTGACTACGTCAAAATCAGACTGCGGCTCTAAGACCCATTCATGTATGGAAAGTGCGGTATCCATGTCGTCTTTTATAATGCTTTCTATCAGCATTCCGCCCATACCTGCCATAATAACGCAGTCCGCTTCGCCTTCTTCTACTTTTGAAAGCCCTGAGCCAAGGCGGGTTTCTATTACATTTTCAAGTCCATGTATCTTTATATTGGAATCAGCGCTGGCAATCGGCCCGGGTCTTACATCGCAGGCAAGACACCTTTTCGCTATGCCCTGCTCTACCATATAAATAGACGCAAATGCATGATCACACCCTACATCGCAGACGCAATCGCAGGGCGTGACCATATTTACCACTTTTAATAATCTTTCAGATAAAATCTTTTTTCTCATTACTCGAGATAATCCTTAAGCTTGCGAGAGCGACTCGGATGACGAAGCTTACGAAGAGCCTTTGCCTCGATCTGACGGATACGCTCACGGGTTACATTAAACTCTTTACCAACTTCTTCAAGGGTTCTTGCTCTTCCGTCATCAAGACCGAAACGAAGTCTGAGTACCTTCTGCTCTCTGTCTGTGAGAGTTCCAAGAACTTCCACAAGCTGCTCACGAAGAAGGGTTGCGGCGGCTGCCTCTGCAGGCACAGGCACGTTGTCATCCTGGATAAAGTCGCCAAGGTGGGAATCTTCCTCCTCACCGATAGGAGTCTCAAGAGAAACAGGCTCCTGGCTGATCTTCTGAATCTCGCGTACTCTGTCTACAGGGATATGCATCTGCTCTGCAATCTCTTCAGGGCTCGGCTCACGTCCAAGTTCCTGTAAAAGCTGTCTTTGAACTCTGATAAGCTTGTTGATGGTCTCAACCATATGTACAGGGATACGGATGGTACGAGCCTGGTCAGCTATAGCTCTTGTGATAGCCTGACGGATCCACCATGTAGCGTATGTAGAAAACTTGTATCCCTTTGTGTAATCGAATTTCTCAACCGCTTTGATCAGACCAAGGTTTCCTTCCTGGATAAGATCAAGGAATTGCATACCACGGCCCACGTATCTTTTAGCAATACTTACAACAAGACGAAGGTTAGCCTCGGCAAGACGCTTCTTTGCGATCTCTCCCTTTTCCTTTTCCTCAGGAGTGGCACCCGGCTTTGCTCCTGCTTCCATATCCTTTGCAAAATCTATCTCTTCGTCAGCAGAAAGAAGATCTACTTTACCGATCTCTTTAAGGTACATTCTGACAGGATCGTCTATACTTACGCCCTCAGGGATTGAAAGGTCGATTTCTTCGATCTCTTCAAGCTCCTCGATATCTCCCATCTCATCATCAAGCGGAGGGAAAAGGTCGTCATCTTCTTCTATAGACGAACCCATACGGATCACGTCAACTCCGCTCTTGTCAAGAAAGTCATACACCTTCTCTATCTGACCCGCGTCAAGATCCATATCTCCGAAAAAGTCGGTTACTTCCTGTGGTTCAAGCATATTCTTTTTAGCCTTGGCGTAAGCAAGAAGCTCCTTCATCTTTTCGCCGAATTTTACTACATTCTCATCCATTATAGTTGTCCTCCGTTTGTTTTAATCTTATCTTTATGTTTTGAATCTTAGCCTGTTCTTTGATAATGTCGGAAAAAGCGCTCATATTCCCCTCTTCCGATGCTTTTTTGCTCTCGTAGTCAAGGCTGTTTTTCTTAACTTTTTTAACTGTTTCCGTAATGGAAAGTTCAAGTTCTTCCTTGCTCTGCTTTTCACCTGAAAGTGTGGTATTAAAAAGCAGCGCCGCTTCCGCCTGTTCCTCTTTGCTCTCAAAAAGGCTTATAATCCTGGCAGGGGAAACCTTACCTGTATTTCTGTATTCTTCAAAAACGCTTGTCGCCACAGTGTGATAAAGAGGCGTAACAAAATCGTTTTCATCTATTATGCCGTTTATGGAATCAAAAAGCCCCGGTACATCAAGAAGCCATGTAAGAAGCAGTCTTTGCGACTCTTTAATGCCCTCTTCTCCGGTCTTTTTCTTTTTATAACCGCCGGTGCTACTTTCCTGCCCGCTACCGGAAGACCTTGCGGGCTCCGCAGGGTTAATATAGCCTGCTCCGTACCCGTTTACCTTTTTGGTAAGAGCCTCCGCAGAGATAAAATACTTTGCAGCAAGAGCTTCTATGTAATTGCCGCGCTCTATCTCATCTGTAAAAACAAGAAGCTTTTTAGCCATCTCGTTATGAAACTTCGTGCGGCCGTCAGGATCGTTAAGGTCAAAGTTTTGCTCTAAGACGCGTATCTCAAAGTAAAAGCTGTTTTCCGCCTCTTCTATACGTTTCTTAAAAGCTTCCACACCCTCATTTTTAATGAATTCGTCAGGGTCTTTGTGGGGCTTTAAGTTAAGTACCTTTGTGGTAATGCCGGCCTCGCGGAATATCGGTATGGCGCGAAGAGCCGCCTTAACACCTGCCTCATCAGAGTCGTATGTAAGGATAACCGTATCAGTATAACGCTTTAAGAGCGCCGCCTGAAGGCCCGTAAGAGCAGTACCAAGGGACGCCACCGCATTTGTAAAGCCCGCCTGGTGCATGGATATAACATCCATATAACCCTCGCAGCAAAGCATATACTTTTCTCTTGACTGCCTTGCTTTATTAAGACCGTACAGGTTACGGCTCTTATCAAAGACCTTTGTCTCGGGCGAGTTAAGGTATTTAGGTTTTCCGTCTCCCATAACTCTGCCGCCAAAGCCTATTACACGGTTGTTTACGTCAAATATCGGAAACATTACTCTGTTCCAGAACTTGTCATAAACTCCTCTTGCCTCGTCAAAGGTAAAAAGACCGGATTCTTTAAGTATCTCGTCTTTATAGCCCTTGCCTTTAAGGTAATTGTACAGCTCGCCTCCGCCCTTACCCGAAAAGCCAAGTCCAAAGGATTTGATGGTCTCAGGCGTAAGCTTTCTTCCAAGAAGGTAGTTTTGCGCCGCCTTAGCGCCCTCATTTCTAAGGTTGTAATAATAGTAGGTTGCTGCTTCCTTATTTATCTCAAGGATGGCGTTGCGCTCATCTGCCCGCCGCTTACCTTCAGCAGTTTCTTCACGCTCAGGCAAGGTAACTCCCGCTTTTTCTGCAAGGACTTTAAGAGCCTCTACAAAGGTGTAGTTTTCATACTCCATAAGGAAGGTAAATACGTTTCCGCTTACTCCGCAGCCAAAGCAGTGATACATCTGCCTGCTCTCGCTTACGGAAAAGGAACCGGATTTTTCGTTATGGAAGGGGCAAAGCCCCATGTAGTTTGAACCCGTCTTTTTAAGCTTAACGTAAGAGCCTACTATGTCGACTATATTATTTTTTTGTCTGACTTCCTCAATTATCTCATCAGGATAACGCATAGTCCCTCTTCCCCTATTGATGCGTCTTAGATTCAAAAAACGCTTCGCGTTTTTTACATAACCTCCCACTGACTCGGGATGAAAAGCTCTTTAAGCTTTCCCACCGCAAATCTGTCGGTCATACCTGCGATATAATCACATACCACAAGTTCTTTTGCCTCGCCCTTCTTTTCTATCATATCGATAAATTCCTCAGGCAAAGCGTCTATATGATCCACATAATATTCGTACAGATAAGAAACAAGTCTTTCTGCCTGAACTTCCTGGGCTTTAGCCGCAGGGTTTGTATATACATTTTCAAAAAGAAATTTACGCAGGTTAAGCATAGCCGCCTCGATCTCAGGATTCATGACTATCTCATTTTTCCCTGCGGAGTAAGTAACGACACCGTGGATCATGGTGTTGATCCTTTTTGTAAGGGTATCACCTATTACATCTGTGATCTCTTTAGGTATGTCGTGGCCATGGATAATGCCGCCACGTATGGCATCGTCTATATCATGGTTTACATAAGCGATCTTATCTGAAAGTCTGACTATCTTTCCTTCAAGGGTAGTAGGCTTACAGGAGCTTCGGTGATTTACGATACCGTCACAGACCTCGTAAGAAAGATTAAGGCCTTCGCCGTGTTTTTCAAGGTATTTGACAACTCTAAGGCTTTGCTTGTTATGTTCAAAACCCGTAGGGCATACCGAATTAAGGGCGCGCTCTCCCGCATGACCAAAAGGCGTATGACCAAGGTCATGTCCGTAAGCTATGGCCTCTACAAGGTCCTCATTAAGCATAAGGGCTCTTGCAATAGTCCTGGCGTTTTGTGCTACTTCCAAAGTATGGGTAAGTCTTGTTCTGTAATGATCACCTTCGGGATCAAGAAAGACCTGGGTCTTGCCCTTAAGTCTTCTGAAAGACTTTGCGTGAAGAATACGATCTCTGTCACGCTGAAAGATGGTTCTGATATCACATTGCTCTTCAGGGATCTCTCTTCCCTTGCTGCAATCGGCAAAACTGGCGTTAGGGCTTAAGATTTCGTGCTCACGCCTTTCGACCTGCTGTCTGATACATGGGTCTCCCATTTGACCGCCTCCCCCAAAATTTAGTTGTATGCGAAAAGTTCGCTATAACTGTATTATTACGGATGCGATCTTAAATTCCTTTTTTCTTTACAAAAAACAGGGAGCCAAAAAAGGCTCCCGTATAAAAATCTAAAAAATCGAGGTCGCAAGAGAAACGATAAGCGGAATACTTATGATACAAAGTATGGTTGAAAGGCAAACCTCTCTTACCGCCAGTTTGTAGTCCTTATCAAGTTTTTGTGCAAACACTGCCACATTCGCCCCTACAGGAGCTACGGCAGATACAAGTGTTGCAAGCTTTACCTCGTTATACTCTGCAGGGATAAGGAACATAATTCCCACTGTTATAAGAGGAATTACGACAAGTCTTACAAGAGCCACAAGGTAGTTTCTTCCGCCCTTAAATACAGAGATAACATCAGTCTGTGCAAGATACGCACCAAGCATTATCATGGCGATAGGGCTTGTCATAGCGCCAATAGAACTGATTCCCTTTGAAAGGTCGTCAGGAAGCTTTATGTTAAATATAAAGATCAAAAGACCTACAATAAACGCAATAACGATAGGGCTGGTGATTATCTTCTTTGGAGCCATGGCTTTACGGTCTCCCGTTATAACAGCCACGCCGTATGTCCACTGAAGTATATTAAGAAGTGTAACAAAGGCTGTGCAGTAGATAACCGCTTCTTTACCAAGTGCGGAAGATACAAGAGGGATACCGATAAATCCCGCATTTGAAAATGCCGTACCAAAATTTTCCACAGGATACTTTTTCCCAAAGACAAGAGCTGATACAAGCATACTTACCGCCAGTGCAACTGCTGCTATAACAAATGACATAAGTACTTTTTTTATCTTTTCCGGACTGCTTTCTATATTGTAGCTGTTTATGATAAGACATATAGAGCAGGCATAAAGAAGCAGGTTGCCAAGAGTCTTTGTACCCTCAATGGAGATAAGCTTTGTTTTAAACATAATAAAGCCCACTGCCATAAATATAAACATTATGATGATCTGGTGTAAAAGTGCAATTCCGACTGTTCCCATTTTTAATCCTCTTTCCTTAGTATATTTGGGGCATGTGTCCCAAAGCAATCGACCTGCCTATTATAACATAAGCAGGTCGAATTTAAAATATATTAATTAAACAAAGCAGATATAAGCAAATGATATATTAGTGGTGGAAAAGTCTAAGGCCTGTAAAGCTCATTACCATGTTGTACTTGTTACATGTCTCGATAACATTGTCATCTCTGATACTTCCACCCGGCTCTGCGATATACTTAACGCCGCTCTTATGTGCTCTTTCGATGTTGTCGCCAAACGGGAAGAATGCGTCAGATCCAAGTGCAACGTCTGTCATCTTATCAAGCCATGCTCTCTTTTCTTCTCTTGTAAATACAGGAGGCTTAACAGCAAAGGTCTTTTCCCATACGCCGTCCGCAAGAACGTCCATGCACTCGTCGCTCATATATACGTCGATAGCATTGTCACGGTCTGCTCTGCCAAGACCCGGTACAAACTGAAGAGAAAGTACCTGTGGGCTCTGACGAAGGAACCAGTTGTCAGCCTTGCTTCCTGCAAGTCTGGTACAATGGATACGGCTCTGCTGGCCTGCTCCGATACCGATAGCCTGGCCACCTTTAGCGTAACATACTGAGTTTGACTGTGTATATTTAAGAGTGATCATAGCGATGGTAAGGTCGATACGTGCGCTCTCAGGAAGGTCTTTATTTGCAGTAACGATATTGTCAAAGAAATGCTCTCCGATACCAAGTTCGTTTCTTCCCTGCTCGAAGGTAATACCAAATACCTCTTTTCTCTCGATAGGAGCAGGCTTATAAGAAGGATCGATCTCAATAACGTTGTAGCCGCCCTTTTTCTTGCTCTTTAAGATCTCAAGAGCCTCAGGCTCATAACCCGGAGCTATAACACCGTCGCTTACTTCTCTTTTGATAAGCTTTGCTGTAGGAACGTCACATACATCTGAAAGTGAGATAAAATCTCCGAAGGATGACATACGGTCAGCACCTCTTGCTCTGGCATAAGCACACGCAAGGGGACTAAGCTCAAAGTCGCAGTCATCAACCCAGTTTATCTTGCGCTCTACCTCATTTAAAGGAAGACCGACTGCAGCACCTGCAGGTGATACGTGCTTAAATGAAGTGGCTGCCGGAAGGCCTGTGGCTTTTTTAAGCTCGCTTACAAGCTGCCAGCCGTTAAAAGCGTCAAGGAAATTGATATATCCCGGTCTGCCGTTTAAAACCTTTATAGGAAGCTCGCCTTCTTCCATATAGATACGGGAAGGCTTCTGATTAGGATTACATCCGTATTTTAACTCTAATTCTTTCATCTCTTAACCCCTTTAATTTATTTGTTTTTATTAACTATTCTTGACTCATATTTGCCTGTAGCAATGTCAATATATCTTACAAAAAGTGATACCTTGTTGTCTTCGTTAAGGTTGTTCCATACAAGGTTTGTAAATTCGTCGATATTACCCTTGATATCAACACGTGTAGGCTCGCCCTCAAAGGAAGGAAGCGGATTGCCGTCACCCATGTATGTATGGATAAATCTTCCCTCGCCCGCTGCAGGGTTTGAATATGCAAATGTAAATCTGTCGCAGGCATCTTCTCTGCCGTTGTCGCTCTTAAGTATAGACATGGCAAAATTGTATTTGCCGTTTTCAATATGCATAATACCTGAGATACGAGGTGTATAGTTTGGAGCATCAGGCTCAAACTCGCGGGTACGAAGAGACTGCTCGAAAGTCTGCTGCTTATCCATAAGCTCGTAAATGGTATCTGTCTGGTCTCCGTTTGTAACGATGGTCTTGTTGCCAAGTACACGTACAGGGGCGTAGATAATAAGGCTTGGGTCCGAAAGCTTGCTTGGATCAAAAGCCTGGGTCCTGATGCCTTCGCCGTCCTCTACAAACACTCTGTTTCTGCTGTTTTCGCTTCTTCCCATAATGAAGTAAGCTGTAACAGCGTATTTTCCGTCTTCACTTTTACCTATAACAATACCTCTGCCCGGGTATGTGGTACTACTAAGTTCTTTCTCAAGAGCTACAGTCTGCATTATATTTTCCTCCCAAATTTTAATAGAGAAATCCTCACTGATAATATACAATAATATTTGAGGTAAGTTAAATTGTTTTTGCTAATAAATATAATAAGGGGAACAAACTAACGCCTAAGCAAGGAAGTTCGACTCTCACTTCGTTCGATCGAACAAACTAAAATCTAAAAGTGGAGCCATCTTTTTAAGATGACTCCGCTTTAAGATTTTAGTTTTCTGAACTATAATTTGGTGCTTCTTTGGTGATATGGATGTCATGCGGATGGCTCTCACGGAGTGCGGCTGCTGAGATCTTTACGAACTTGCCTGTCTCCTGAAGAGTCTTGATATCTTTTGCTCCGCAGTATCCCATACCGCTTCTGATTCCGCCTACAAGCTGGAATACTGTATCTTCAACTGTTCCCTTATATGCTACGCGGCCTTCAACGCCTTCAGGAACAAGCTTCTTTGCATCGCTCTGGAAATATCTGTCTTTTGAGCCGTTTTCCATGGCTGCGATAGAACCCATGCCTCTGTATACCTTGTACTTTCTGCCCTGGAAGAGCTCGAAAGTGCCCGGTGCCTCGTCACATCCTGCAAAGATGCTTCCCATCATACATACGTCTGCACCTGCGGCAAGAGCCTTTGTCATATCTCCTGAGTACTTGATACCGCCGTCTGCGATAACAGGGATACCGTACTTTTTAGCAACGTCATAGCAATCCATAATAGCTGTAACCTGAGGTACACCGATACCTGCCACGATACGTGTTGTACAGATAGAACCCGGTCCGATACCAACCTTGATAGCGTCTGCACCTGCCTCGATAAGAGCTTTTGCAGCCTCACCTGTAGCGATGTTACCTGCGATAACGTTAAGATCAGGATAAGCATCCTTTACCATCTTTACGCATCTGATAACGTTTGCAGAGTGGCCGTGCGCTGAATCGATAACGATGGCATCAACTTTAACATTAACAAGAGCGTCTACTCTTTCAAGGATATTTGCAGTAACGCCAACACCTGCAGCACATACAAGTCTGCCCATAGCGTCTTTTGCAGAGTTAGGGTACTTGATCTGTTTTTCAATATCTTTTATGGTAATAAGACCTTTAAGGTTGCCCTTCTTATCTACGATAGGAAGCTTTTCCTTTCTTGCTGCGGCAAGGATTTTCTTTGCCTCGTCAAGAGTGATACCTTCAGGTGCTGTAACAAGGCCTTCACTTGTCATAGACTCACGTATTTTCTTTGTAAAATCTGTTTCAAACTTGAGATCTCTGTTTGTAATGATACCTACAAGCTTCTTGCCTTCGGTAATAGGAACACCTGAGATACGGAACTTTGCCATAAGGTTGTTTGCATCTTCAAGTGTATGATCAGGTGAAAGATAAAACGGGTCTGTGATGACACCATTTTCAGAACGTTTAACTTTATCTACCTCTTCTGCCTGTTCTGCTATAGTCATATTTTTATGTATAACACCGATACCGCCCTGTCTTGCCATAGCGATAGCCATACGGTGCTCTGTAACTGTATCCATACCTGCACTCATCATAGGAATGTTGAGTCTGAGATTTTTTGTAAGATTTGTACCAAGGTCTACCTGGTTAGGTATAACTTCGGAAAACTGAGGAATAAGTAATACGTCATCAAATGTAATACCATCAGCAACTATTTTGCCCATTTTTAGAACCTCCCACATAATTTATTTTTCTTTTTGTTGGAATCAGTATAGTCTCTGTTCATCGTCATGTCAACAGCAAATCCATAATATATCCTTATGTGGAGCATAATATTTTCTTATGTTTATAAGATAAAAAATACCGAATCCGCGCTGTTTAAAGCATTTCACGGATTCGGTTATAATTCTTATTAGAAAAATTAATTAAGCTCTTACCTTGCTTCTGCTCTTTGCTCTTGCTGCTTCGATCATTTTCTCATTTGGCTCAAATACCACGCGAAGGTAATTGCCTTCTACGCTTCCGATAAGTGTATAGGTCTTTGCATCCGGCATAAGCGAAGAAAAGTTGTAATCTTTCATGCCTTCCTTATGGTTATAAGCCACGATCTCTTCAGAATCTGAAGGAGCGATCATCTCCACATTTTCAAGATCGATCTTAAGGATAGTCTTACGCTTTGCGCCGCCCATAATACGGTCGAAATTAAACTCGCCGTCTACATATATATATTCATACTCGTAATTAAACTTAGGAATAAAATATATGGCAAGCATAACCGCAACAACAGGCACCACGTATAAAAACTGGCTTAATGTGCTGATATAAAGCCCAACTATAATAGCAACAATAAACGCCGCTTTGCAAAGGAAGGTCTTTGCCGTACCTTTCTGTTTAACTCCGTACTCTACATATGTGTCGTTCATTCTTATGATCTCCAATCTTTTTAAATCTGCAAAGTTAATTCTACACGAAAGCTGAGGAAAATTCAATTAAAAAAGGATAAAACATGAAGAAAGTGCCGGAAGGATTCTCCGGCACTTGGTTTTTTACTTTATTATTATCTTTCCCTTATTCTTGCAATCCTTAATGGTGGTATTCATTGAGTATCCAAGAATTCCGGCCATTTTGTCTCCGTTTCTGTCTTTCTTAATGTTGATGGTTCCTGTGTTGGTACAAGACTTTATAACATTTTTGATGCCCTTTACTTCCCAGTTTCCTGACAGATCAGCTATGCCCACAGACCAGCCTTCAGCAGTGATGGTTCCCGAATTCTGACATTTTTTAACTGTGGTATAGTATTTATCCGTCTGAGCAAGGAAATTAATGATACCTGCAGCATCGTTCTTTTGTGTGGTTTTGTTTGAAGCAGTGATCTTACCTGTATTTTTACAGTTGCTGACGGTTACGTTACCATGTTCAAGTTCAGTACTGTTCAAAATACCTGCAGCCTCTGTTTCGCCGTCATAGTGAATCATGCTTTTAGAGTTGTTTATCTTGCCTGAATTCTTACAGCCCGATACATTCTTAAGAGCTACATTGATGATCCCTGCAACATTTTTGGTATCTGCGCCTGAAATCTTGCCTGTGTTTTTACAGTTTTTGATGGTTCCGTCAAGCGTATTGGCTATTCCGGCAGTCCCTGTGGAAAAAGAGCTGGAAATGCTTCCTGAGTTAGAGCAGTTCTCAATATCTCCCTCGGTATAACCTGCTGAAATTCCCGCAACCTCTATGTATGATCTTTCTTCATTTTTTCTTTTGTTTGTTACTGTGATATCACCTTTGTTTTTGCAGTTATAATATCTCCATCCGGTCTTAGGGCCATCTAAAGGATAGCTGCCGCCTCCTGAAATGCCACCTATAAAGCCGCCCACTTTTTTGTTTGGAAATGAAACGGTAATATCTGCGTTATTAACAGAATCCCGTACGCTTCCCTCGATATTTCCAAACATGCCACCGACTAAGTCGACATTTGGGTCATTTTTATCATAGCTAAGATCAGCTTTTAATTTACCTGATGTGGTAATATTCTCCGCATTTCCTCTGAAGTTTCCAAAAAGCATTCCAAAGGTACCTTTACCTTTATAAGCCATCTGAATATCTACGGTAATATTTTCTGCGATTGAATCATAAACCCAGTTTACAAGGGCTCCGTAGTGTTTTATACCGCCAAAATTCGATCCGTCAGTGTAGTCGGTTTTGTTTTTGTAATTAAATGATACCTTGCTGTCGCTAAAAGTAATGTTTGATAATTTGCAATCAAAAACGTCTTTTGCGATAAGGGGTGTATTTTTAAGATCACAGTTTTTAAACACGATATCAGTAAATTCAGTCTCATTTACCAGGGCAAATAAAGGGTTGCCTGAAGATGTAATGCCGCTTACCGTGTGGCCTTTTCCGTCAATCCTGCATTTTGTAAGGCCGAGAGCCGGAGTGGAAAGGGGCTTAGCGGCATCATATACTATATCATCGGTCAACTCAAAATAAGTTTCAAAAAAAGCCGTATGATCGTAACCGTCATCTTTGATCAGGTGCCCTCTTAAGATTTCAAATTCATCTGCCGTTGCTATCTGGTACGGATCGTCCTTCGTTCCGCTGCCGCCGTGAAAACCTTCTATCACATCAGCTGCTTTTGCAGATGCTGGAATGGATACTGAAGTAAGAGCAATTATCATTGCCAGAAATAAAGATACAATTTTGATACTTTTTTTCATTTTCTGTCTCCTTTACTGAGTAAATCATTAAGTTTTTTGTATCAACAGTAATTATATGCTTTACAATGCTAAAGTACAAGTATAAAATAAAGCCTGAAGCGGCATTTTATACGGTCTTAAGCAGCCGAAATAAAAAAACGGAGGAGTTTTACTATGAGGATAGCAAAACAGTATTTAAAGAAGGTGCTCGCAGCCCTTCTTGCACTTTCAATCTTAGCGGGATTTATGCCTGCAAGCGTATCTGCGGCAGCAAAGGTAACCCCTGCAAGCTACAAGAGTATTGCAAAAGAGTGTAATCTTACAGTTACGGCAGATCCTGAAAGAGTAGTTCTTAAAGGAGACTGGTTCCCGTATAATGTAAACATTTATTACAGAGTGGCAGATTCTAAGGGAAAATTTGGAAAGTGGTATTTGTTAAACACAGTAACCAGCAGTTTTCACGTAGAGCAAGTCCCGGGTGATTTTATTGGATATGGCCGCTACGGAGTATTTGAGAAGAAGGCCAAAGCCGGTACAAAGGTTGAAGTATGGTTTAGAAGTTTTAGCTATGAAGATATGACTGTTGAAGCAAAATACAACAAAAAATCCTGTGTCACAGTTAAGGTAAAGAAAAGAATTAATGAAAAAGGCGCAGAGAACGGCCTTAACTTCTACATTCCGTCCATGAGTGAGGACGCTAATTACGGCCTTTACGAAACAGCGTTTTCAAACGTTGTGTCAAACGCTGGCGATGATATTAGATGGCGCACTCAGACTGAGTATTCATCCTATATTGCAGTAGATGATAGAACAAGCGGACCGGTGGACGCCTCTTACAGAAACAAATCTATCGAGGGTATATGCGGAAAAATATGTAACGAAAACAGGTTATATCTTATAGAAAAGTCAGTATTTGACGGCAATAAGCCTGAGGCAGCAGAAGAAATAGACATAACCGGGCATGGTGTTATGAAAAGCAAGGCTGTAAAGAAGACGGCTGCGCCTATAGTTAAAGAAGTTGAAAAGCTTCAGACAGATGACGTTAAATTCGTGCTTAGATTTGTTCCCGATCTTTGGATGGATGTTTATTCTGATCTGAAGAATGATAAGGATTTTACAAACTACGTAAAAAAGGCAAAAAGTTCAGACGGCTATGGCTATCCTATCTTTAATAATGTTATCCAGTATGATGGGCTTGCAAAGGTAGGGGAAGCTTCTTTTAACGGCAAGGATTATTATTTGGTAACAACAATATGTGATCTTTACTATGTTTCTAATTCAGCTCCTGATAACGGATGGGGCAAGATCGGATATGTAGCCAAAAACAACATCAATACCAAGGACTATGGCAGAGTCATTAAAGAAGCAAAGGATTTCTTAAGACAGTTTGATATTAAAGCTGTTTTGGTAAAGGGAAACGATTATGAGAGCGTAGACCTTGCAAATGCAGAAGCAGTAGAGTGTACGATATATTAGATTTATTGCGTAGCACTACGTAACTAAAAAGCCTTACTGATTGCTACGCGCCTTCGCACACCGATTTTGCTCTCGGCTTTTAAACAGCCGTACGCCCTGCTTCGTGCTTCGCACTCTCGCATGGCTCGAAATGTATTCACAAATCGCTCCGCTTCGCGTAGCTTTTTTGTTCATACATTTCGCCTCGAATAACAAAATAAAGGTCGCTGTGAGTAAACTCACGCGACCTTTTCTTTGTCATTTCTCGGCTGTTTAGTACATCCCACCCATACCAGCTCCTGGAGCAGCAGCTGCCGGGGTGTCTTCTTTGATGGTTGCCACGCATGATTCTGTGGTAAGGAGTGTGCTTGCTACGCTTGTTGCGTTCTGAAGTGCACTTCTTGTTACCTTTACAGGATCAAGGATACCGTCTTTTACCATATCTACATACTCTTCTTTAAGAGCATCAAATCCAAAGCCCGGATTCATCTCACGTACTTTATTTACGATAACTGCGCCTTCAAGACCTGCGTTTGTAGCGATTTTGAAAAGAGGTGCCTCAAGTGCTTTAAGAATGATCTTTGCACCTGTCTTCTCATCGCCTTCAAGTGTATCTGCAAGTTTTGCAACTTCCTTGCTTGCGTGAATGTAAGCGCTTCCGCCGCCTGCGATGATTCCTTCTTCTACTGCTGCCTTTGTAGCTGCAAGAGCATCTTCCATACGAAGCTTGTTCTCTTTCATCTCGGTCTCTGTAGCTGCACCGACTCTGATCACTGCTACGCCGCCTGCAAGTTTTGCAAGTCTTTCCTGAAGTTTCTCTCTGTCAAAATCAGATGTTGTCTCTTCGATCTGAGCCTTGATCTGGCTGATACGTGCTGCGATCTCTTCTTTGTTGCCTTCGCCGTCTACGATAACAGTGTTTTCTTTCTGTACCTTAACTGACTTAGCACGTCCAAGCTGCTCAAGTGTAGTATCTTTAAGTTCAAGACCAAGCTCATCTGAAATAACTGTACCGCCTGTAAGGATAGCGATATCCTGAAGCATAGCCTTTCTTCTGTCGCCGTATCCCGGTGCCTTAACAGCTACTACATTGAATGTACCACGAAGTTTGTTGATAACAAGTGTTGTAAGAGCCTCACCCTCAACATCTTCAGCAACGATAAGAAGTCTTGATCCGCTCTGAACGATCTGCTCAAGAAGTGGAAGGATCTCCTGGATATTGCTGATCTTCTTGTCTGTGATAAGGATGTAAGGATCGTCAAGTACTGCTTCCATCTTATCCATATCTGTAGCCATATATGCTGAAACATATCCGCGATCGAACTGCATACCTTCAACAAGGTCAAGCTCGGTCTGCATTGTCTTGCTCTCTTCGATAGTGATAACGCCGTCGCCTGTAACTTTTTCCATAGCGTCTGCAACAAGCTGACCTACTTCATCGTTACCTGCTGAGATAGCTGCTACTCTTGCGATGTGCTCTTTTCCGTTTACTTTTGAGCTCATCTTTGCGATTGCCTCTACAGCACAATCTGTAGCCTTCTTCATACCCTTACGAAGGATAATAGGATTTGCACCTGCTGCAAGGTTCTTCATACCTTCATTGATCATAGCCTGTGCAAGTACTGTAGCTGTGGTTGTACCATCACCTGCTACGTCGTTTGTCTTTGTAGCTACTTCTTTAACGAGCTGAGCACCCATGTTCTCGAATGCATCTTCAAGCTCTACTTCTTTTGCAATGGTAACACCATCGTTTGTAATAAGAGGAGCGCCGTATGCCTTATCAAGCACTACGTTACGTCCTTTTGGTCCAAGTGTAACACTTACTGTATCGGCGAGTTTATCTACGCCTGCCTCAAGGGCTTTTCTGGCTTCTGCGCCGTATTTGATCTCTTTAGCCATTTTAATTACTTCCTTTCCTCTACTCTACTACTGCAAGAATGTCGCCCTGCTTTACGATAATGTATTCCTCGCCGTCAAGCTTTACATCTGTTCCGGCATACTTAGAATAAATAACCTTATCTCCTGCCTTAACCTGCATTGCAACTTCTTTTCCGTCTATAACTCCGCCCGGTCCAACAGCTACTACTTCAGCCTGCTGTGGCTTTTCCTGAGCCTGTCCCGGTAATACGATACCTGACTTTGTTGTTTCTTCAGCAGCGATCTGCTTTAATACTACTCTGTCTCCTAATGGAACTAACTTCATTATGATCATCCTCCTTATAGTTTGTTAGCACTCTTTTCACTTGAGTGCTAAACGATGTTTATATAGTATGATATTCCGCTAAAAAAAGCAACTATTCGGGGTTTTGTCAATTCGCCGAATTGTTGCTCTTTTCTCTCGTATACTCTTTTTTTCTCTCTTTTTCTCGTCTATACTCTATTTTTTAAAAAGCCGGTAGTAATCCGGGTAATATTCCCTTATAAGGCTGCTGACTTCCGCTCCTATAAACATAATATAAAAGCAGAAATACAGCCAGAGAACCAGAAAAACTATGGCGGCAAGGGAGCCGTACATATAGGTGTAATTTGAAAGGTTCCTTATATAGAAGGAATAAATATGTGAAAATGCCGTCCAGCCAACAGATGTAATAAGCGCTCCAGGCACCTCGTAAATAAGCTTTGTCTTTCTGTTTGGCACAAATTTAAAGAAAAGAAGGAAAAACACAAACAGTACCGACACTGTAAGTATCACCCTGAAGTCTATTATCTTTAACCACGCAAAATATCTGTCGGCATCAGGTATATATTCCCTTACAGCTGCCCTTATGGTGGTACCAAATACGGAAAGACCGAGGGTAAGAAGTATTATTGCCGTAAATATCAGCATATAAAAAACAGAAAGAAGCCTTACCAAAAGGTAATTTCTTGTCTCAGGTATCTGATATACGGAATTAAGCCCTCGTATTATTGAAAGCATACCTCTTGAGGCAGCCCATACAAGCGAAATAACAGAAACCGACATAAATGTGCTGCTTGTGGCATATATCTCGTCAAGTATGGTAAGCACAGGCTCTGCTATAACCTCGGGAAGGTTAAGGTTTATAAGCCTTACAAGGTCTTCTTCCGAGAAAAAAGGAAGGAAACGGAATAAGGATAAAAGGAACATAACAAATGGAAAGAAGGAAATGATTATAAAGAGTGCTGTTTCGCCTGCATAGGCTGCCACCGCATCTTTACCGACTCTCTTTCCAAATGCATCAAGTCCGGACAAAACCGGTATGTCTTTTATCTTCATTCCGTCTCCTTATAAAAGTCAATAAGCAATCTGCAATTTAGTTTTTCTTAGCTTCAAGCTGTTTGCAGATATCATCATAGTAGTCTTCGTCAATCTTGTAAAACTTGCGGTATAAAATAACCGAAACAAGCATAAATGCACAAGGCAAAACTGTCATGGCAAGTAAAAGGCCTTTTGTCTGAAGGCTTCCCGCAGACTTGATCACGTCAGCAATAAGGCTGCTCTTATCTGTAGCATTGATAAGCCCCTGCTCTGCTTTTCTCTCGTAATCTGAGATCTGATTTGAAAGAAGGGTAACATTGCAGATAAGATAAGTTACAGTAGTTATAATGACTGTAACAGAACTTGAAAGCTTGGTAAGGAAAGGACGCATTGATGTGATGATGGCCTCATCTCTGGTGCCGTGCTTAAGTTCGTTGTACTCAACCGTATTGATGATAGAGATCATCATAACAAGGTAAAGTCCGTACTGGCCAAGGTTTGCAAGCATAAATCCTGCAGTAAGGATATAGAATTTAACCATGCTTGTAGGCATCAAAAGACCTACTGCAAGCATAATAACGTAGCCGATGGTTGCGATGATTCCCATATCTTTAACAAGAGTCTGTCTTTTAAACTTTCTTGAAAGCATAGGATAAAAAACCATAAGTACTGCTGTTGCAGCCATGCCCACTGTGGTAAACAGTGAATAAAGGCCGCCTTCATATCCGAATTCAAAGTAAACGTAGTTGGTTCCGATACCGCCAAGTACGATACCGTTTCCTATCTCCTGGATAAGGAAGATAATAGCGATCCATACAAGCTGATCGTTGCCGCCGATGGTGGTTACGATCTTCTTAAGGCTTACCTTTGGAGCTTCTTTTTGCATATCGTCTCTGTTTTCTTTAACGAATGCAAGGGTAAATGCTGCAAAGAACGGGCTTAAAAGGCAGATGATAAGTGCCACCATTCCGTATGCCGTTCTTGCATTTCCGCCGATTGCATGGTCTCCTGCGGTAAGAAGCGGGATCATGATGCCGGCTAAGGTACCGCCGATGCCTGCAAAAAGCGTAGCTCTTGATGTAAGAGTATTTCGCTCATTTCCGTCTTTTGAAAGAGCCGGAACCATGCCCCAGTAGGAAATGTCGTGCATGGTGTAGGTAATGCTGTAAAGGAAATAAACTATACCAAATAGTATGATAAAATTCCAGCCGTCAAGCTTGGAGTTATAAAGCACATAAACCACAAAGGATGTGGAGATTATGCCTATAAACAGCCATGGCTTGAATTTTCCGAACTTTGTACGGGTTCTTTCGATAATGTTGCCCATGATAGGATCGTTAAGCGCATCAAAAACTCTTGCCGCCACCATAATGGCTGTAATAGCCGCAAGCTGAGCCGCCGTAAGATTTCTCGTAAAGAGAATGAACGTCATGGTAAAGTTTGTAAACAGTGCGTAGATCATGTCTCTTCCGATGGTTCCCATTGGGTAGAAGATCAGGTTCTTTTTGTAATTTTCCATTATAATGTCCTCTCTTTTTTATTGTAAGGAAGCAGGGTCTACCGCTTCAATAAAGTACATCCTTGATGCAAAATCCTGGAAAAGTCTTGTCTTATCGTTATAGCCCGTTCCGCCAAAGCCTTGTGAAAGCTTTATGCCGGCAGCCATAAGATTACGGCCGGAAAGGATATAATCTTCCACTTCTCCGTCCATCTTGACAAATTTAGCGATAGTGTTGTGGAGAAGAGAATCCTTCTTTACATGTATCGGAGCAACCTGATTTACAAGGTCACCAAAGAGCTTGATGTTGTGTTTCATCCTCTCATTATATACATGATAGTATTTGTCAGGGTCAAGACCTGCAAGCTGGAGTCTAAGATAGAAGGTATTCGGCTCGCAAAGCTCATTCCATATCATGGCTACGGCCTTTGTCTTGTCAGGCGAAACCACCATCCACTCTTTGTCGTTAACTCTGTAAAATTCGCCTTTAAAAAATACTTCGCGCCACTTTTTATAGATCTCTATCTGCTTTTTAACTTCCTCAAACTCCTCATTGCTTACCTCACAAAGGTTAAGCTCGTATCCAAGTACGCCAAAGGCGGCAATATTAAATCTTGTCTCAAAAGGCGTATTACGAAGAGTCTGATGGTTAGGACAGGCAGATACGTGCGCCGTAACTGTGCTCATAGGATATCCGTAAGAGTATCCCTTTTGTATCTTGGTCCTTTCTATGGCATCCGTATCATCACTTCCCCAGATCTGGGTAAAATAGCAAAGCATACCAAGGTCAAATCTGTTGCCGCCTGATGCGCATCCTTCAAATAAAATATCAGGGAACTCGCTCATAAGCGTCTTTAAGATATCATAAAGACCAAGGTAATATCTGTGAAGCACATCGCCCTGCTCATCTGCAGGAAGAGCCTTGCAGTAAATGTCTGCAAACATTCTGTTCATATCCCATTTTACGTAAGATACCCCCGGAGTCCCAAAGACATCACGCATTGCATTTTTTACGTACTCACAAACCTCAGGGTTTGCAAGGTCAAGGAGCATCTGATTTCGCCCAGGAGAATTCTCTCTTCCCGGAACAGTCATAGCATACTCAGGGTGAGCACGGTAAAGATCTGAGTCTTCACTTATCATCTCAGGCTCAACCCAGATACCAAACTTAAGACCAAGGTCATTAACCTTTTCTGCAAGTCTTGCTACGCCGCCGGGGAGCTTCTTGGTATCAACAGTCCAGTCGCCAAGAGAAGTCTTGTCATCATTTCTTCCCTTAAACCAGCCGTCATCCATAACAAAAAGCTCAACTCCCGCATCCGCTGCCTTCTTTGCAAGGCGAAGAAGCGAAGCTTCATTGATATTAAAGTAAGCCGCTTCCCAGGAGTTAAGAAGAATAGGTCTTGGCTCGTCCTTGTACTTTCCTCTTACGATATATTTTCTTACAAATGCATGCATGCTCTTTGAAAGACCCGAAAAGCCTTCGGCTGAGTAGCTCATAACACTTTCGGGAGCCTCAAAGCTTTCGCCGCCCTTGATCTTCTTTTCAAAGCTCTCAGGATTGATACCCTGAAGGAATCTCGTCTTGTTAAAACCGCTTACAGAGGCAGATTCATAGTGGTCGCCTGAGTATACAAGGTTAAAACCAAATACATCACCTGATTTTTCAGTTGCCCCTTCTTTGCTAAGCATAACAAAAGGATTTGCCCTGTTTGAAGAAACGCCGCATCTGCTTGCTATACACACGGTTCCCTGTCTTACAGGCGTAACTTTCTTTCCCATCTCCCTTCCCCAGTTTCCGCCAAAGGAAGTAAGATCAAAGTCTGCACTGTCAAAATCCACCTGGTTTGAAAGGAGTCTTATTATCCTTATATCATCGTTTCCTGTATTCTTAAGAACGCAGCGTCTTGTTATTACATCGCAGTCTTCATATACATTAAAATAAATATCAAGTTCTGCTGCCTTTTCTCTTTCGCAAAGAGTTATCTTAAGCTCTTTACCACCTGAAGGAAGGGCGCTTGGAAGTCCGCTTATCTCAGATTTTGTATCAAGAATCTCATGGCTCTTATAAATAAAATCATTGGTCCTGCTGCCATCTGCGTACTCTAAGGCGATCATCGGCTCTCTAAAATCGCCCTTACCTGTGCCTGAAACCTCAAAAAGGGCATCCTCAGCCACAAACTCAGAATCCTTTTTGTAGCTTACTGTAGTACCTTTTCCGTTAGCTGCTTTTTCTGTAAGAGAAGCAAAAAAGAAAGGAAGATACTCCCCCTCCGGCACTTCAAGTCTTGCTCCGTAGTAAAAATGCGTAAGCAAGCCTTCAGGGCTTACTCCAAAAGCGTATGTGGTCTTACCTGTGCTAAGCACAAATGCTTCACGCTCTTCATAGTTAAAAACACCGATCATAGTGGTCCTCCTGAAATAAAAGGAGGCATCCCGGTAAGGTGCCTCCAAAAGAATAAACTTTTTTATTTAGTTAAACGACGATTCGAAGATATTTATAAGATTTTCAATATCTCTCACATTTATCCTGAAATACGAAAGGCCGTTCACGCTAATTCTTCCGAAGTTATCATTATAATTATAAATCTCCGAAACAACTCGGTCAAGACCTTCAGAGCTTCTGTCGTAAGTGATCTTTATAACAGGCTCTTCGTTTTCTTTTACATTTTCAGGATCAACAAGGCCATCGGATTTAACTCCGATGATAGGTGTATAGACCTCATTAAATTTATCTTTTGTTACTTCTTTGTTGTCAAAGTAGTATTTGGTCTCCTCTTCGGTTTCTTTTTCTCCCTTGTCGTTTTCTTTTTCAGTCTCTGTTCTGATAAGCTTCATAACATGGGTTTTGCCCTGATACTCTATGGTAACGTTATCTACCTGCTGTATATTTACAAGACCCGGAAGTTTTGAAACATAATCATAAGGAGTAAGCTCTGTCATTTTGGTAACGGTTTCCGCCTTCATATAGTATACTGCGGAAGTTCCGTCAAGGTTTACATAGTTGTAAAAACCGGTATCGTTAAGAGCGCCAAAGTTAATGGCAAAGGTATGATACTCAGGAACCTTTATAGGATTACCGATCTCATCTGTCTCATCACCGTCTACCATATCGTAATATGTAAGGGTAAGCTTTGTGGCATGTTCCGGATCAAGACCGTATTTGCTAAGGTCTTTGCAGTCGTACTCAAGAGCATCCCCAAGAGGAAACGTGGCATAATTATCAACCTGTGCCTGTACCGCATCGGAGTTGCCGGGAAGCACTGTTTCAAAGCCCTGTCTGATAAGCCATGGGCAATAACCGGTACTGTCAAGCTCATTGCCATATTCAAGTGAAAGTTCAAAATTTCCTTCAGGCTTTTCAAGAAGGATACGGGTGATCTGGGCAGGCTCTATCGTCGGAGTTGAAAGCTTTGCGATCATCTGTGTCTCTGTATACTGATACTGGGTCTGAAGAGCCATGTTACCAAGATAGATCGTGTTGCTGTCAGCAGTTTTGATAAAGCAGCCGTCTCCTTGTGGTCCGCGCTCTCCCACAAGCACTTCAAAACTTGCGCCGGTACTGTCTGTTATCTTTACTCTGTTTAATGGGTCTGCAAGTCCAAACTCTGCTATATCTGCAGGTTCATCAGTTACTTTCTTGACGGCGGTAAGCCCTGCAACTGCTTTTACCATACTGTCAACATAGTCCTGATTAAGCGGAAAATCTTTATCGTCTGTTCGCTTCCAGACATCATCTTCTTTAATGATATCAAGAGAAAGGTTAGGTCCGTCAAAAGAAAGACTTACTACATTTTCTGCTTCGATCTCATTAAGTTTTACGCTCTGCTTTACAAAAGCAGGAGCTTCCTCCTTTTTATCTCCCCCAAGAAGAGTGGTAAGAGCAAGGGCTCCCACCACTACAACAAGGGCTGCAAGAAGAAAAAGAAGGTTCTTTGTTTTCTTTTTCATTATCTTCTTCTCCTCTTAATTACCACAAATACACCTGCAGCAATTGTAACAACAGGTATTGCAAGTATGAAAAGGATGCCAAGTACAAGTCTGTCTCTGCCCGGTACCACAAGGTTTTCTTCTACTACAGATTTAACAGGGATAGAGATAACCGGATCTTTTCTGTCTACCACATAATTAAGTGCATCTGTAAAAAGTGCTGAGTTACCGTAGGCTGAAAATGCCATAACATCTTCCATGATAAGGTTTGATCCGCCAAATACGATAAGCTTTGTTTTTACATCGTTATAATTTTCTTCGGCAAGCACTCCGAGGCTGAAAGGTCCTGCAATGTCACCATCAGACATTCCGTAGCTTCCTGTAGTAACGTCGATCTTAGAGAATGCCTTATCAGATGTATTCATAAGAGCAGTTCTCTTTACGCTTCCTCTTATCTCTGAAGTAATATCAAGTCCGATAGTCTGAACAGCCACTACGTATTTATTAACTGAAGAAGTTGTAACGTCTGTGCTTAAAACATCAGGACATACATATAAAGGCACATTCTGATACATGTGGTCTGCATCCTGTTCAAGAACAATTCCCTCTACAGGATTTACGCCGTATTCAGCAAGAACAGACTTTACATTAGGAAGTTCGTTCTGTGAATAGTCGTAGTAGATAATGGCTTTTCCGCCGTTTTTAAGGTAATCTTTGATAAGCTGCGTCTCATCTTTTGTAAAATCGCTCTGAGGACCTGCAACCACAAGGGCGCTGCAATCTTCAGGGATCTCATTCTTCTCTATAAGACTGACGCTTCCGGCACCGATATTAAGCTTGTCGATAAGCTTAAGAGCAGAGCTGCCGGTCTGAGGAACCACTTCTCCGTGACCTGTGGTAAAGTAAACCTTAGGCGCCTCGGTAGAAGTAACATACTGTATTGCTGAATCGATCTTTCCCTCTACATCATAGCCTGTAAGAGTTGAAGTCTGATTCTGATAATCTGTCTGGTATTCTCTGAAGTCTCTTGAAGAAACCAGCTTGGCCTTGCCTGTTGTGGCATTTTCTACTATAACGCTGTCAGAGTACACCGAAGTTCCTTTTTCTACGTAGTTGTAAATAAAGTTTGGATAAAGATTAGGGTCTCTCATTAATACCTTGATCTTTGAACTACCGTCTGCAAAGCAGTTTACCATTTTATAAATGGTCTCATCCTGCGCACCTTCTGTAGCAAGATAGTAAATATTAATATCATCCGTAAGGCCGTTAAGAACGGCTTCTGTCTCCTCTGTAAGTGTATAAAGACCTGATGTGGTAATGTCGTGTTTTATATTGAATTTACCGGCAAGTACGTTTAATACTACCACGATCACAAGAACTATTACTGTAATGACCGATGTGTAGGCACCGTTCTTAAATCTCCTGCCGGAAAATGATGAACCGTTTCCTTTTTTCATTTTCGTTCTTTCCTTTCGCTTAGTTAATGCTTACTGCCATCTTCTCTTCTTAACCGTCTGGACGCTGAGGAATAAGAAGACAAATATGAAGCTAATAAAATATACTACAGCATCAAGGTCAAGAGTTCCTGAAATAAAGGTATCAAATCGGCTCATAGGGCTTAATGCGGAAAAGAGCTTAAGCACGAAACCGTCATATACGCTTTCCTTCTTGTAGAACAAGAATGCAAGGATTCCTGCAGCCACAACAAATACAGCTATAGGGATCACCATGTTGTTAAGCATGTAATAAAGCAGACCGCAAACTACTACGGCAATAACCATTGCAACGATAAATGCCGCTCTGTTGCTTGATCCGATAAGTGCCGCAAAGCTTGTAAGATAAACAAGTATCACAAAACTTACGAAAGAAACAATTACAGCGATTATCTGATTTTCCGAACATGTGGAAATGAAAAAACCAAGGCTTAAAAATGCAAGTCCCATAAGGAAATACCCTGCTATTGCAGTATAACTTGATACGAAGTTGACCTTTCCGTAACTTGAAATTATCACAGGAAGAAGTGCAACCACTATCATCTCCATTGCAAAAATAGTCGCAAGAGATAAGAACTTGCCAATTACTATCTTTTCTACGGAAACAGGGCTTGTAAGTAAAAGCTGATCTGTTCTTTGCTTCTTTTCCTCACTCATGATACGCATGGTAAGGAATGGGACAAATACTGCAAGGGCTATCATAGGGAAGAACCCTGAAAGTGTATTTGCGATGGATGAAGAACCTGAAAGCAGGTTGTTCATATATGTCTGAAGGCTAAGTACCGCAACTGCAAGCGCTAAGTACACATAACCTATCATGGAGTTAAAATATGTTTTCATTTCTTTCTTATATATGGCTAACATTATTCTTCCTCCTTGTCTGCTGCATCTTCGCTGCCTTCTTTTGTCTCTTCGTTATCAGCATTTTCTGCCATAAGCTTTTCAGCTTCCTTTGCATCATCGCCTGTAAGAGTAACGAAGATGTCTTCAAGAGATTTGCTTACAACTCTCATCTCAAAGATAGGAAGGCCTGCTGTAGCAAGCGCGTAAAAGATGGATTCTCTAAGGTCTTCTTTGCCGGTATAAACCGTTACGTATACGATACCTTCGGATTCTTTTTCAAACTCTACCCTGTTAACGCCAATGACTGCATTAAGAGTTGAAAGGATCCTGCTCTTTTCGCCCTTGACTCCGAGAGAAACCTCGCCCTGTCTCTCAAGGTGCTTTGAAAGGTTCTCAGGAGAATCTGCTACTACAAGTTTTCCTTTGTTTATTATCATAACGTGGTCACAAACCGCGCTGACCTCTGAAAGAATGTGGGAACTTAAGATAACTGCATGCTCTGTGGCAAGGTTCTTTATAAGCTCTCTCATCTCAATTATCTGGCCAGGATCAAGACCTACCGTAGGCTCATCAAGGATAAGTACCTTAGGGCTTCCAAGGAGCGCCTGTGCAAGACCGACTCTTTGCTTGTAACCCTTTGAAAGATGCTTTATAAGTCTTTCCTGCATCTCGGTAAGCTTGGTTAAGTTTCTTACTTTGTTGAGCTGCTCAGGGATATCGCTCTTTTTAACCCCTTTAAGCTCTGCGGCAAACTTAAGATATTCGTTTACCGTCATGTCGTTATATAGAGGCGGGATCTCAGGAAGGTACCCTATCGCCTTCTTTGCCTCCTCCGGCTCCTCTAAAATGTCGTGTCCGTCTATGACAACAGTTCCGTCTGTCATTGAAAGGTAACCTGTCATCATGTTCATGGTAGTTGATTTACCCGCACCGTTTGGTCCGAGGAAACCAAGTATCTCACCCTGTTTTACAGAAAAGCTAAGGTCGTCTACCGCAAGGTGTCCGTCATAGCTTTTTGTAAGGTTTTTTACTTCTATCACCGTTTTCTCCTCCTAAAAAAGACTGCACGCTCGCACTTTTAAAAAAGTACGCTCATGCAGTCAAGTTTAACATTAAATAGTGAATTTTTTGTGAAAAAGCCGAAAGCAATAAAGATGATGTCGGCTTTTATTCATCGAACTCAAGAGTTGCATAAAGCCCCTGCGGTCTTTCCTCTATAGAAATAACCTTTCCTTTTCTGGTCTTTAAAGCCTCACGGAAAGGAATGTTTCCGCTCATACCGTAAGCATGCTCTAAGGTGTAATAAAGGAAGTTGTCCATCTCGGTCTCAACTACCCCAAGTTCTACTCCAACCTCAAAAAGATTAGGTCTTTCAACCTTAAATTCCATAGTCCTCATAAATCTAGTCTCCTAAAATGCTCCTGCAAAGGTCTGTCCTGTTGTATTTGTTAGCAAAATGTACAAGTTCTGCTGCTGCATAAGCCTTGTCTCTTGCCTCACGAAGATTGCGTCCTAAAGCCACAGCTCCAAGTACTCTTCCTCCGTTTGTAACCACCTTGTCGCCGTCAAACTTTGTACCGGCGTGGAAAAGGATGGTGTTTTCGTTATCAAAGCCTTCATCTACCGTAACAGGGAAGCCTTTTTCGTAATGTTCAGGGTAGCCGTTTGAAGCCATAACAACGCAAAGAGCGGCATTATCATCAAATTCAAGCTCTGTTTTATCAAGAGTTCCATCTACGCAGGAAAGCATAACTTCTATCATATCGCTCTTCATACGAGGAAGAACAACCTGAGTCTCAGGGTCACCAAAGCGCGCATTGTATTCAAGCACCTTTGGCCCTTTTTCCGTAAGCATAAGTCCCACAAAAAGGATACCAACAAACTTCCTGCCTTCTGCTTCCATAGCAGCAATGGTAGGCTCATAAATATTTTTCATGCAGTAATCTGCGATCTTTTCCGTATAAAAAGGTGTAGGAGAAAAAGTTCCCATACCGCCTGTATTAAGGCCTTCGTTGTTATCCTTTGCACGCTTGTGATCCTGGGCAGAAACCATTGGCTTTATGGTCTTTCCGTCAGAAAAGCAAAGCACGGAAACCTCAGGTCCTGTAAGAAACTCTTCTATAACCATAGTGTTTCCTGCGGTTCCAAACTTCTTATCTTCCATTATCTCGCGTACGCCGGCCTTTGCCTCTTCTTCATTGTTGCAGATAAGCACGCCCTTACCAAGAGCAAGTCCGTCTGCTTTAAGCACAACAGGGTATCCGAACTTACCGATGGTCTTATAGGCTTCATCGGCGCTTGTAACTACCTCGTAGCCTGCGGTAGGGATACCGTATTTTTTCATAAGGTCTTTTGAAAATGACTTTGAGCCTTCGATTATGGCGGCGCATTTGTCAGGACCGAATACCTTAAGGCCCTTTGCTTTAAATGCATCTACGATGCCTGCCACAAGAGGATCGTCAGGTCCGATTATGGTAAAATCGATGCCTTCTTTAAGTGCGAAGTCTGTAAGTTTATCAAACTCCATAACTCCGATGTTAACGCACTCTGCCACCTGCGCTATTCCGGCGTTTCCCGGAGCACAGTATATCTTTTCCACAAGCGGGCTCTTTTTAGCCTTCCAGCATATAGCATGCTCTCTTCCGCCGCCGCCAACAACAAGTATCTTCATCTTTCATTCTCCCCCTTGTATATTTTATTAACAGCCAAGCTTAACTTTTCCGTTTGCTATAAGATTTATAGCCTCAGGGAGTATCTTCCACTCAGCTTCTTCCATAACTCTTCTTTGTAAAACTTCCGGAGTATCTCCTTCTTTAACTTCAACAGCCTTTTGAAGGATAATAGGACCGGTATCTGTTCCTTCATCTACAAAATGTACCGTAGCTCCCGTAACCTTTACGCCGCGGTCAAGCGCTGCTTCGTGTACCTTAAGGCCGTAATAGCCGGTACCGCAAAAGGAAGGGATAAGGGAAGGATGGATATTGATGATCCTTCCTTTATATTTTTTAACCATCTCAGAAGGAATTATAACAAGGAATCCCGCAAGCACCACAAGGTCTACCTTTTCTTTATCAAGTACCGCAATAAGCGCCTTATTAAAAAGATCTCTTGAATCGAAATCTTTCGGAGAAATGCAGATATTCTTTATACCGGCATCTTCCGCTCTCTTAAGGGCAAAGGCCCCCGGGTTGTTGCTTATTACCACTGAGATCTCTGCATTTGTAATGGTCTTATCTTTAACTCTGTCGATTATGGCCTGAAGGTTTGTACCTCCGCCGCTGACAAGAACCGCAACCTTTATCATATAAGATCGATACCTTTCTCTCCGTTTTTGATCTCGCCTACAATATAAGCGTTTTCTCCTGCTTCTTTAAGAACTGCCACGGCCCTGTCTGCCTCGCTGCTATCTACTGCGATAACCATACCAAGACCCATGTTATATGTATTATACATCATTTTTTCTTCGATATTACCGTCTTTTGCAAGCATATCAAAAATAGGAGGAACAGCGTAGCTTCCCTTTCTTACCACTGCTCTTGTGCCTTCTTTAAGCATTCTTGGGATATTCTCGTAAAAACCGCCGCCTGTAACATGGCTGCAGGCCTTGATCTTAATACCTGCTTCCTTTACTGCGCGAAGTGGCTTAACGTAGATCCTGGTAGGAGTAAGAAGTGTCTCGCCAAGAGTAGCTCCAAGACTCTCATAGTATACGTCAAGAGCCGATCTCTTTATATCAAATACTTTTCTTACGAGTGAATAACCGTTGCTGTGGATACCTGATGAAGCGATACCGATAAGAGTATCTCCCTCTTTAAGAGTGCTTCCGTCTATGATGTTCTTTTTATCAACAATACCTACGGTAAAACCTGCAAGGTCGTATTCATCTTCCGGCATAAGGCCCGGGTGCTCTGCAGTCTCGCCGCCAATAAGGGCACAGTCTGACATCTTGCAGCCTTCTGCAACGCCCTTAACGATAGAAGCGATCTTTTCAGGCTCATTTTTTCCACATGCTATATAATCAAGGAAGAAAAGCGGCTCGCCGCCTGCACATGCAACATCGTTAACACACATGGCAACGCAGTCGATACCGATAGTATCATGTTTATCAAGCTCAAAAGCGATCTTGATCTTGGTTCCGACGCCGTCTGTACCTGATAAAAGTGTAGGCTCCTCCATATTCATAAAGTTCTTAAGGCTGAAAGCTCCGGAAAAACCGCCAAGGCCGCCAAGAACCTCAGGTCTTTCGGTCTCCTTAACAAACTTTTTCATAAGCTCTACAGCTCTGTAACCTGCCTCAATATCGACACCGGCTTTTTTGTAATCCATCTTTTTTCTCCCTTCAAGGTAAATCTTGATTATTTTACCCACAAATAATAACACAGATGCGGGGTGTTTTCCACCATTCGCATCTGTGTTTTTTTTAATGTAATCTATAAGGCTCTTTAATAGATATTGTTGCTTTTATAAGGAATCCCCACTTTTCAATCTTTCCATCAGATCAAAAAGTGAATCACATTCCATATAAAGAAGCTTTCTTATCTCTTCCGTTGCTGGAAGAAGATCCGGGATCATAACAGCCTTCATGCCTGCAGCATATGCAGACCTTATACCGTTATAGGAATCCTCTACTGCATAGCACTCCGCAGGGTCTGCCCCAAGTTTTTTTGCCGCAAGAAGATAGATATCAGGCTCCGGCTTGCTGTGCTCTACCTGGTCGCCAAATACAAAATATTTGAAATATTTGTACAGGTCAAGAGCTTTAAGCTGGCGGGTAGCTGTGGATTCTTTTGTGGAAGTTGCAAGAGCTACGTTATAGCCTTCTTCGTTCAAAAAAGTAAGACACTCTCTTACCCCCGGAAGAAGAGGAAGGCCTTCGTTAAATTCTATCTCGTTAAAGAATTCCCTTGTTCTTCCCATATAAGCATCATAAGGAAAATCATTTCCGAAAGTTTCGTAAAAATATGCTCTCGTATCGGTATCGTTTCTTCCGATGCACTCCTTCATGGCAACGCGAAGTTTATCCATATCGGAAGGTGCCACAAATTCTGTAGCCGCCTTTTCCCATGACTTTATGTATACTCTCTCTGTATCAAGGAGCACTCCGTCCATATCAAACACAATGTTTTTAAGCATTTAAATATCCTTCTATTCCAAGCTTTTCGATCTTTTCTTTTTTTGCCATAACGCCGTTTTTAAGTTCATCTGCGTATGCTTTGATCTTCTCTCTTAAAGCGCTTTCGCGTACAGAAATGATCTTTGCCGCAAGAATGCCTGCATTTGCGGCGCCGTCGATAGCAACGGTAGCTACAGGGATACCGCTTGGCATCTGTACTATAGAGTAAAGCGAATCAACTCCGCTAAGAGCCGCGCTCTTAATAGGAACGCCTATAACAGGAATAGGAGTTATGGCAGCGCACATACCCGGTAAATGCGCAGCTCCGCCTGCTCCTGCTATTATAACATCATACTTGCTCTCAGCATTTTTAGCATACTCATAAAATACATCAGGCATGCGGTGTGCGGAAATAATGGTAACATCATATTCGATACCAAACTTTTCAAGCATATCTGCCGCTTTTTTCATTATAGGAAGATCCGAATCGCTTCCCATTACTATACCAACCCTGCTCATTTAAATAACCCTCCGAATCATTTATACTTTTTATTTGCCAAAAAACTCATCAAGTGGAACATTAAGTTCTTCTGTACCCGGAAGCACGAATCTTCCCTCTTTGATGATAGTTATGGCACTGCCATCTTTAGCGTAAGCTGTAATCTCGCCAAGCTCGTTGTAAGGAATGGTGATATCTGTATGGCAGCTGAAATATGCCTTGCTTGGCTCTGTCTTTCTGTATTTTGCGGTGATCTCGTTATCTCTTGCCACGATCTCTTTTCCGTCAGGATTATAGGTCGGGTGATCTTCTGAATGTGAGTAACATGTATCACCAAGTGCAAAATGAGGACCTGTCTTTTCGGCAATAAGGATATCAAGCTTTTGCTGAATATTTCTCTTGATTCCCATTACATATGCTGTGGTGTTTGTACCGATGGCAAACTCACCGATAGGAAGTGTCTCGTGGTTGTAAAGAAGCTCTTCCTTCATATATTTAAGATTATCAGCCTCATTATCAAAGTTATCGCAGGAGTAGCTCTCTACCATACCGTCTTTAAGTGTTACCTTAAGGTTCTTAAACTTAAGACCGCGAAGGAAAAGGTCTGCCTTTACATTAAGTACGCCGTTTGTTCCCGTAAGTTTTGGAGATGTAAATACCTCGCCCACAGGAATATTAACGTCATCAAGACAGTTTTCAAAATTAGTTTCCTTCGAAGGGTCTTTAAGCTCATGAAGAGCCACGCGAAGATCTGTCTCGTTACCGTTCATACCCTTGATATGTACATATTCTGCGGTATCAAGAGCATCGATAAGATGCTGGTGTATCCTCTTGTAGGTTTCGGAATCAAGTGTATTTACCTTAACTGTATCTGCAAATACTTCCTTGAAATTATCTCCGATATCTGTAGAAGGATAACTGATGATGGTAAAGCTTCTCTCTTCTCCCGGTAAAAATTCGCAACGTACAAGAAGTGATGTATTAAGAAGCTCGGCGTATAAAGCGCGCTGCTTTTCATCAAGCGAAGCAGCCTCTTTTTTGCTCTCAGGCTCAAAATCTTTCTCGCCGAATACTTCAATAACAGCAGGACCGCCGTGAGCTCTTACCTCGTCCTTTACCTCTTCAAATACTTTTCTTGAGATAGGTGCGAAGTTATCCATATATTTCTTATCAAGGAAAAGAGCAATATCATACTTATGATCAAAATCAGCCTGCTTTGATTCTGTACTTGAAGCAAATACAAATGTGCTGTCAAGCCCCATGTCCTTAAACTTCTTTACGGCTGCAGCTATCATTCTTTCCATACCGATATTGTAATATACCTGTACGCTCTTTTTCTTGCTAAAGTCTATTCTCTGAGCCACAAAGCCCTTATAGTAACCGTTTGTATAGGTATAAGCCATAGCATCGATATCTTTTTCAGGAAGAGAAGCGATAAAGTTAAACATATCTTTTTCCGACTGTCCTACCTTATAGCCGTAGTAGTAGATGCTGCGGATATCATTAGGATCGATCCTGTTATAAACCTCTACAGAAGGGCTCTTTGCCGGAACGAACTGATTATAGACCGCGTATCTTCTGTTTTCCTCAAAATAATCATGCTCAAAATAATAAACAGCGTTCTTCCACTCAGAAACATCAGCGCCGCTCTCTTCAAGACCGTAAAGTTCAAGTAAAAGTTCGAGTACTATAAGTCTTCTGAAAAGCTGCTTTGTAAAAATGTGGTAGATTGAAGAAGTAAGTCTGTGGGCAACATAAGCCACAACCTGGCCTTTAACTTCTCCTGCCTTACTTACCGCATAAGCAGGATTTGCAAAGCTTTCCGCATAAGTTGCATCATCTTCAAATACAAAAAGTCTGTCGTTGATCTCCTGAAGCTTCTCTATAGAAAGATCAAAGTAGCTTCCGTCATCTACCATCTTAGCTATTTCATCCATATAAAGGGCAAGTTTTGCTGCCTTTGTAAAAAAGCATCCCTCGCCTCTTTCGTTTGGGATCTGCGCAAGTCTTTCCATGCAAAGATCATATCTTTCTTTTAAATCTGTCATATCTATTCCCCACTTTTTTATTATTTAGCATCACCCCATTTGTTATTAGGGTTCAAACCATCCTTTATCTTACATGATACTTTCCATAGTGTCAAGAAAAAGGGCTATCGCCGCATACTTGCCGCAATAACCCTTTTTGTACTTATCAAAAGTCAAATATACTTTATAACTTTTAAGTGATATTTCATCATATCAGATTATTAATTACTGAAGTTTTTATACTTTCGGTTTTTAAATAATACATAAATGATAGTGATACAAGTTCCTACAATCACAGAAACAATTATAATATTAATAATTTTAAAAGCATTTCTTTTCTTAAATGAATAGCTTAAACTTATTCCTTTAACAGTTTTCGACTCATTCTTACTTTCGTTTAATAAGCCTGTGCAAAAAAAACACCCCTTTAATTGATCGGCGCCTGACGCATCATCAAAATTGCTTCTAATGTATGTAGCATTCCATGTTGTTTGAATATCTGCCTTTATATTCTTACTATTTGAATCACTCCATTTGTCATTTATATTTTTCCACCATATTTTTCCCGAATAAATATTAGGAAATAAGTCATCGCCATAGCTAATGGTACATGAATCCATTTCCTTAAATTTATCATTTTTACTACTAAAGCAGATGAAAAGATAAAATGATTCCGAATCTTTTACGGATATGACATTATAATCAAAAGCTTCTTCATATGAATTATCATCAGTATATAAATCGATATCATCATAACACAATGATTCAAACTTGGTTCTTATATTTAGCTGATTGTATATGTAATTTACTATATCTTCATCAACTGATGCGATCATACTTTCAGGAATTCCTAACAAGGATAATTTTTGCCTACACGTATTTTCAGCAAAAATGTCATGATCATCCAAGAAAATCATTATGAATATCAGCAAAACAAGTAAAAAAGTTACCCTTCTTCGCATGTATTTCACCTCCCTTGCTTTAAAAATAAGATACTAATAAACTGTATCTATAAATAATAACGTTTGCGGAGAAAAAACTACTGCATGATTATCATTAATTTGTAAGATTTTTTTCTATATAGAGAACGTCACGAGAATTTTCATCAGTATATATATATCGAACTCTATTTTCATCATAGAAAAACTCTTTAGAATCAAACGTATATTGTTTATTCAAATATAAGTCATCAGCTTTTTTAATCAAAGTATTGTCTAATTCAAGACTTTCATATATGTTTTTAAGAGTATCAAAATCTTCATCTGCAGCAATATAAACAACCCTTCCTTCCTGATCAGTCCAAATAATAGAAGAATTAAACCCTTCTTTGACAGATTCATTATATTCAACATTTTTACCACCTATTACCACATTTCTTGCAACTGTACCTTCTGTATTTAACCCAACAGAAGCATTTATAATCAAATCACACGAGTAAAACAATTCTTTATGAGTTGTCTTATTAATATAATTATTTGAAATGCCTAATTTTGCATCAACCATACTATAATTTAGTTCGTATCCCTCCGGTATCCAAGTCGGGACATATAAAAGATTTTTATAATCAATATTAGACATTTCATCTCCATCAAAAAATATTTTGTGGGTATCAAAAGTTTCCTTAAAAAATCTAATAGTAGCTGCTCGTATATCTTCATTAATTAAGATTAACGTTCCTACCCCAGTAAACACAACAAGAAAATAAATTGCTATTCTTTTTAAATATGCAAGACTTCTTTCATAAAAAATAATTCTTTGTATTTTCTTTTTAAATGAATCAGAAACAGAAATCTCCTTAATACTATTCGTTTCCTCTATATCCTCTATTCCAGAAGTTTTAAGATCTGCGCTAACATATATATCTGCCAAAAGATCCATATCCGGGAAATCAGTTCTGTTCATCGTTTTCAATCCTTTCTTTTATAATTTTCACGGCTCTATAAAGCCTCGATTCAATTGTTCTTACAGAAACTCCATATTTTTTTGCTATTGACCTTTCATCCAAGCCTATATAATGTCTTAGCAAAAAAGTTTCTTTTAGTATAGGAGAAAGGCTATCTAATTTTTTTATCATTTCATTAAGCATTTCTTTTCTAATAGCTTTTTTTTCGAGTTCTCCATGTTCTTCATACGAACGAAAACATTCAGTCATAAAGGAATCATCTTCCATCCATGTTGTTAACGAAACATTATGTTTATCATATCTATAATGGTCGATTATTATGTTTCTAATAATAACGACGAGTAATTTGCGAAAACTACTGCATGAAAGTGTTGAATAGTTTTGGAATTTATCTGCTAATTTTAAAAATCCTTCTGATACCACATCCTCAGCTTCTTGTTCTTTGCCCTTTAGCTTTGTTTTTGCATAATTCAGCAAAAACATGTATTCTCTTTCATAAATTTCAGAAAATTTCTTTTTTTCTTCATCCGAACTCAGTATAGAAATATAGAATGATAACATGTTTTTTTCTCCTCCAAACACATATAGACTTTTTCTTTTTCATTATCCAAATAACATTTCAAGAAAAATATTACAAAATGCAAAGATAAAAGTCAACAAATCCACTTTGCCATAATCTTCCTTTTTTTCGCGTTCCTATTTATAATTGTTATTAGATTAACTTAATTTACTTTGACTTTTCCTTATGATATACTCGAATGAGTATAAATAAATTGGAGGGTTATCATGTACAGTTTTGATGAAATATCAAATTTCGATCCTGAGCTTGCATCTGCCATAAGAGCAGAGATGGACAGACAGGAAGATCATATCGAGCTTATCGCTTCAGAGAACTTCGTAAGTCGCGCAGTTATGGCCGCTATGGGAAGTCCTCTTACAAACAAGTACGCTGAAGGTTATCCGGGAAAGAGGTATTACGGAGGCTGCCAGTACGTTGATGTAGTGGAGACTCTTGCAATAGAGAGAGCAAAAAAACTCTTTAACTGCACCTATGCAAACGTTCAGCCCCACTCCGGTGCGCAGGCTAATATGGCTGTTTTTTATGCTTTACTTCAGCCCGGCGACACCGTTATGGGTATGAGCCTTGACCACGGCGGACACCTTTCACACGGTTCACCTGCAAACTTCTCAGGTACATATTTCAAGATTGTTCCATACGGAGTTAATGATGAGGGATTCATTGATTATGACAACGTAGAAAAACTTGCTAAGGAGTGCAAGCCAAAGCTTATTGTAGCAGGAGCTTCAGCTTACGCAAGAAAGATAGATTTTAAGCGTTTCAGAGAGATCGCTGATATGGTAGGCGCTTACCTTATGGTAGATATCGCCCACATCGCGGGCCTTGTATGTACAGGCTACCATGAAAGCCCTATTCCTTACGCTCATGTGGTTACAACTACCACCCACAAGACCTTAAGAGGACCAAGAGGCGGTATGATACTTTCATCTGCCGAGTTCGCAGAAGAGCACAAGCTCAACAAAGCTATTTTCCCGGGTACCCAGGGCGGCCCACTTGAGCATGTTATCGCAGCAAAAGCTGTTTGCTTTAAAGAAGCACTTGATCCTAGCTTTAAAGTATATGCAAAGAACATTATCGATAATGCACAGGCTCTTTGCAAAGGTCTTCAGAGCCGCGGCTTTAAGATCGTATCTGACGGCACAGACAACCACCTTATGCTTGTAGACTTACAGAATAAAGGTCTTACAGGAAAGGCTGTAGAAAAGCTTCTTGATGCAGCAAACATCACCTGCAACAAGAACACCGTTCCAAACGATCCTGCTTCTCCTTTCGTAACAAGCGGTATCAGACTTGGAACTCCTGCAGTTACCACAAGAGGTTTTGATACAGCAGATATGGATAAGGTAGCGCAGGCTATCGCTCTTGTAGTAAATAACGAGTCCGATACACCTAAGGCTATGGCAATCGTAAAAGAACTTACAGACAGACATCCACTTCATAAATAACATTAAAAAGGCAGCCAAGCTTGGCTGCCTTTTAATCAATAAAAGAATCCAAAAACGCTATCGATCATATTATCTACCCTTATATACTTCCCCAAATAAATGATTATGTATCAAATTTCATAATAAAAAATGTCGATTTTTATGAATATTATCTGAAAGTATTGACAATACTTTCAGATTAATGTACAATAAGCAAGTCAACAGAGTGGTCATATTATGTGGAAGATGATAAACTTATTCCTACCATCAAAACTGAGAATTCAAAAGAATTATCCCTGAAGGATTTTAATATTCTTCTAAATAATTATTTGAACTAAGGGCATTAGGCATGAAAAAGAAGCTAACTATATCCTTTATTGTAATAATGCTGGCAACCATTTCTGTTGCCAGCATTTCAAAAATATACCAATCTCATATAATAAACAAATATTTAGGCTTTACACAAAATCGGCCTTATTATGTGCAGCCTTACTATTTAAATGACAACAACAGACTCGCCTACAATATACAATTCAGTCAAGCTTGCGCTATTATAGAAGTCAAACAAGGCATGGAAAAATCATTGAATGAATGGCATAATATGCCTTCAGATATCTGGTATGCCGACTATTCAAATATAGAAGTCGAAGTTATTGAATACATATTTGACAAATCTAACAGGGGCAAAAAACAATTGACTATAAACGCAAATTATGAAATGGATATGTTCAAACGAGTATATGCGTACTCTGGTGAAAAAATGATTGTTTTCATCGACGATTTAGACAATCCTTTTATTGATAATGATTGTTCATTCATTATTACTCCTAACAATCATTTAATCCCAACTTCCTTGTATTCTAGCGAAGAAATGAATAATTGGAAGTTAAAAAAACTCGATTCACTTACCCAAAAAATCAAGCAGATATTTCTAGAATCTGATACTCCTTATTCTGAAGCATACGAAAATGCCATAAAACGTATAGGAAATACATCAAATGCAATTATAAGGAAAAATGAGCTAAAATTCTTAGGTGATAAGGCAATTAATTCCAAGATTGTTCATCCTTATTGGGAAACCTCAAAAAAAGATCTCAATTCAATGCTATGGTCTTTCGATATGTGTGCTGTTGTGACCGTTACTAAAGGAATGGAAGAAAACCTGTGCAATGTACTAGTTTCACCTTCTTCAATATGGAATTCATCCTATTCAGAAATAGAAGTTTCAGTAGATGAATACATATTTGATCGAACTGCCACTTACAAAGAGCTGTTAACCATTCAACCAGATTATAAATTATCAAACAATGATAGGGTCCACGCATATACAAGTGAGCGCTTAATTATATTTTTAAACTCTGTTCCTAATACCGGAAAATATAGAACCGTTGCAGACTGGGGTTATATTATAGATAACGAAAACAATTTAACCCCTCTTTCAAAAGAAAACAGCAACGAAATGAATTCTCTTAGTGGGCGCTCACTCAATAATTACATAGAATTACTTCAAACGCACCTATTGGAAGATAACAAGAAAATAAATGGTATCGTTTATAGAAATAGCTCAAACAACTACACTCATTATTCTGAC
>JAEEGF011202118.1_pt1 | contig 46452 bp, 34 predicted proteins | sample 9134171 | NCBI WGS metagenome assembly JAEEGF01 (sample SAMN16246542, study PRJNA631951) | gut metagenome | biome: gut microbiome; feature: rumen; material: AP-attached | host: Bos | place: Iran: Karaj | collected 2018-10
CTTCCCTTGCCGATGATGAACTCGTGATCACTGCCGACACTGTGGTTATCGTGGGCGATGAGATTTTAGGCAAACCCGTCGATGAGGCAGATGCTGAACGGATGTTGCGGCTCATCAGCGGACGTACCCATCAGGTCACTACGGGTGTCTGTATGCTCACCCGTGAGACGGAACGTCGTTTTGCCGTTACCACCGATGTCACCTTCAAATCACTCTCCGACGACGAGATCCACTATTACATCACACACTATAAGCCTTTCGACAAGGCTGGCGCTTACGGCATCCAGGAATGGATAGGCTACATCGGCGCCACAGGTCTTCACGGCAGTTACTACAACGTGATGGGGCTCCCCGTACAACGCATCTATGAAATACTTCAACAAATCGACTAGACACATTATTATATTATAAAGACACAATGACACACAGGATAACACATCACGCCCGACTTACAGCTCTGCTGCTATTTTTCACCTTTTCACCTTTTCACCTTTTCACCTTTTCTGCCTTTGCCCAAAAGCGTCAGATGGCCGAGGCGGAGAATTATCTGCGCAGCGGCAAGAACTTCGACAAGGCAGAACAGTTGATGACCAAGCTTCTGCAGGACTCCGTCAACCAGCAGAATCCCCGCATCTACAACCTCTTGCTGCAGGCCGTGGAGAAACAATACCAGGAACTCAACGAACGGATGTACAAACATCAGGACATCGACACGCTGAATCTCTTCACCCTCAACCGTCGCATCTTCACCATCGCAGAGCGTCTTGACTCCGTCGATGCTTTGCCCGACAAAAAGGGTAGGGTGGATCCCGACTACCGCAAGGACAACTCCCAGCGCCTGCTCGGCTATCGTCCGAACCTCTTCTTCGGCGGTGCCTACCATCTGCGCAAAGGTGACTTCCTGACGGCCTATGACTTCTTCGAGACCTATATCGACTGTGACCGTCAGCCGCTCTTCACAGAACAGCGTCTGATGGAGCACGACATGCGTATGGGAGAGGCAGCCTACTGGGCTACATATTGCGGTTATCGCTTGAACGACCCGGTGCTCACCCTCCGTCACTCCGAGCTTGCCCGTCGTGACACCAGTAAACTCGATTACACGCTACAGTTCGTGGCTGAGGCTTGGAACCGTCTGGGCGACAAACAGCGCTATGCCGAAATCCTCTGGGAGGGCTTTGCCTTCTTTCCCAATTCTGCCTATTTCTTCCCCCGTCTGATGGATGCCTATACTGCCAAGGGCAACTATGAGCAGGCGCTCTCCGTCGTGGATGAGGCTCTCAAAACCGACTCCCTCAGCGAGCTCTACCTCTTCGCCAAGTCTACGATGCTCCTTAATCTTGGGCGCTATGCCGAGTGCCTTGACATCAGCAACCGTCTCATCGCCCTCAACGACCGGATGGCCGATGCCTACTACAATGCCGGCACCGCCTGTCTGAACATCATCCTCAAGATGGATTCCCGTCGCCATAAGAAACAGATCCGTAAGATGTACCAGAAGTCGCAGCCTTATATGGAGACCTACCGCCAGCTGGCCCCTGAGGCGAAGGACAAATGGGGGCCTGCCCTCTATCGCATCTACTTCAATCTCAACCTCGGCAAACAGTTCGATGAGATCGATCGCCTGCTGAAAGGTTTATAGTTTACAGTTTACGGTTTACAGTTTACAGATGATATGTTCAAGCTCATAAATGAGCCATTTCTTGTTAATTAATTATAAAAGTAATCATCTGTAAACCTTAAACTATAAACCGTAAAGAAAAAATGCTTATCTTTGTGGATTAGAAGTATTATTAACGTCTAAAACATAAAGAATTAGTGATTATGGCAGACAATGCACAGTTGATCGCTCAGTGCACAGCACGGGCAAAAGAATGGCTCTCTCCCGCCTTTGATGAGGAGACACGTAAAGAAGTTCAGGCAATGCTCGACGCAGAGGACAAGACCGCCCTCATCGATGCCTTCTATCAGAACCTCGAGTTTGGTACAGGTGGACTCCGTGGTATTATGGGTGCCGGAACCAACCGTATGAACAAGTACATCGTAGGTATGGCCACACAGGGCTTCGCCAACTACATCCTCAAGGCCTTCCCCGGCCGTAAGGATCTTGCTGTCGTCGTAGGTCACGACTGCCGCAACAACGGACGTATGTTCGCTGAGTCCGTGGCAGCCATCTTCTCCGCCAACGGCATCAAGGCTTACCTCTTCGAGAGCCTCCGTCCCACGCCGGAGATCTCCTTCGCCATCCGTCAGTTGGGAGCACAGGCAGGTGTCAACGTCACCGCCTCTCACAATCCCCGCGAGTACAATGGTTACAAGGCTTACTGGGACGACGGTGCCCAGGTGCTCGCTCCACACGATGTAGGTATCATCGAGGAAGTGAACAAGGTGACCATCGACCAGGTGAAGTTCGAGCCCAACTACGACCTCATCGAGATCATCGGTGGTGAGATGGACTGGGACTACATCGCCGCAGTCAAGGAGGCTATGGTGGATCAGGATGTCATCCTGCGCCAGAAAGACCTCAACATCGTCTACTCTCCGATGCACGGCACAGGCCGCGTCATCATCCCGATGGCACTGCGCTCTTGGGGATTCCAGAACATCCACGTCGTCCGCGAGCAGATGGAGATCGACGGCAACTTCCCCACCGTTGTCAGCCCCAATCCTGAGAATGCCGAGGCTATGACCTTGGGCATGAAACTCGGTACGAAGCTCAATGCCGACCTCGTCATCGCTTCTGATCCCGATGCTGACCGTCTGGCCATCGTATGCCGCAATTCTAAGGGTGAGTGGGAGATTCTCAACGGTAACCAGACCTGTATGATGTTCTGCTGGTACATCATCGCCAACAAGAAGAAGCTTGGTCAGCTGAAGGGCAACGAGTTCCTCGTGAAGACCATCGTTACTACCGAGGAGATCGCCGAGATTGCCAAGAAGAATGGCGTCGAGCTGCGTGACTGTTACACGGGCTTCAAGTGGATTGCCAACGAGATCCGCATCTCCGAGGGCAAGCAGAAGTACATCGGCGGTGGTGAGGAGTCATTTGGATTCCTGCCGTTCGACAAGGTGCGCGACAAGGACTCCCCCGCATCTATCTGTCTCATCTGCGAGATTGCTGCCTGGGCCAAGGACAACGGCATGACGCTTTACGACCTGCTCATGAACATCTATGCTGAGTACGGTTTCTCGAAGGAGAGCACCATCAACGTAGTGAAGCCCGGAAAGAGCGGTGCCGACGAGATCAAGCAGATGATGGTCGACTTCCGCGCCAATCCTCCGAAGGAGTTGGGTGGTGAGCCCATTGTGCTCTGGAAGGACTATCAGACGCTGGAGGGCAAGAAGGCCGACGGCAGTGTGGAGAAGCTGAACATGCCCACCACAGCCAACGTGCTGCAGTGGTTCTGCGCCGACGGTACGAAGATTTCCGTACGTCCCTCAGGAACTGAGCCGAAAATCAAGTTCTACTGCGAGATCAAGGACGCCGGCTTCAAGGGTGCTGCCGACTACGACAAGTGCACCAAGGCTGCTGAAGATCGCATCGAGGCCATTAAGAAGAGCCTCAGTCTTTAAGAAATGAGAATCCCCGCCAACTCGGCGGGGATTTTCATTTCATCTCTTTTAGGAACGCCTCTGCACGGGCGAGGTCTTCGGGAGTGTCGATGCCGACGGTCTCCATATCTGTGAGACCCACACGGATGCGGTAGCCGTTTTCGAGCCAGCGGAGTTGTTCGAGACTCTCGGCTTTCTCTAACGCACTCTGTGGCAGACGGGTGACTTCTGCGAGCACTTCACGACGGTAGGCATACACGCCTAAGTGTTTGAGGAAAGGGTAGTGGGGCATCCACTCGTCTGCCTCCACACCTCTGATAAACGGTATCACGCTGCGACTGAAATAGAGGGCGAAGCCGCGACGGTCTGTGACGATTTTCGGAGAGTTCGGATTACGCACCGCCTCGATGGTATCAAAACGTTTGCCAAGCGTGCCTATCTGCGTCTCAGGGGCGTCGAAGAGATGCATGAGCGTCTCGATCTGTGAGGGCTGGATAAAAGGCTCGTCGCCCTGAATGTTGATCACCACCAGGTCGTCTTTCTTCTCACTCCTCGCTCCTTGCTCCTCAATCTTCTCCACCGCCTCTTCAATGCGGTCTGTGCCGCTCTTATGGTCTGCACGCGTCATGACGGCACGCCCTCCGAAATCCTCCACGCACTTGAATATACGTTCATCGTCGGTGGCTACATAGGCTTCCGGCAACACGCTGACGGCCTGTTCATAGACTCTCTGAATCACTGTCTTGCCGCCGAGCACTGCCAGCGGCTTGCCCGGGAAACGCGTCGAGGCGTAGCGGGCGGGAATAACGGCTATAAACTTCAATTCTTTTATTATTTAATTCTATAATTCTTCTTTGTGGTTGCAAAGGTAATCAAAAATCTGCATTATATCGTTAAATTATATAGAAAAGTTTGGGTGAGAGGGATTTTATTAGTAAATTTGCAAAAGTTTTTAAGACGACTACTCATGACAACCAAACGATATATCACAACAATAATATCCCTCATGCTCCTGATGCCCGTCAGTGCCCAGAAGATGACACTCGGTACGACGACGACCAAGGACGGAGGCAACTACAACGGAGAGATGCAGGCCGGAAAGCCTCAGGGCAAAGGCCGCACAGTATATAAGAACGGTAATGTGTACGAAGGCGAGTACGACAAAGGTAAGCGCCAGGGATACGGCACCTATGTCTTCAGCGACGGCGAGAAATACGAGGGCGAATGGTTCCAGGACCAGCAGCACGGCCAGGGTACCTATTTCTTCTCCAACAACAACCGTTACGAGGGTCTGTGGTTCCGCGACTATCAGCATGGACACGGCACTATGTACTATTTCAATGGCGACAAGTACGAGGGCAATTGGTTCAAGGACATGCGCTCGGGCAAGGGCCGTTACACCTTTGCCAGCGGAGCCTATTACGACGGCGAGTGGGCGAACGACAAGAAGCAGGGCCAGGGGTTCTTCGACTGGGGCGACGGCTCAACCTACAAGGGCGAATGGAAAGACAACATGCGCTCGGGCAAGGGCACCTTCCGTTATGCTAATGGCGACAGCTATACAGGTCAGTGGGCCAATGACGTTATGAATGGAAGAGGTATCTATAAGTTCCAAAACGGTGACGTGTATGAAGGAGACTACTTGAACGGCAACCGTACGGGATCGGGCATCTTCAGCTATGCCAATGGTGACAAATATACAGGACAATTCCTCAATGGCGACAAGCATGGTCAAGGCACGTTAGTCTACAAGAATGGGGACATATATTCAGGCCATTGGCGCTCGGACAAACGAGAAGGACGCGGCAAGCTGACGAAGAAGAACGGTGATATTGTCGAAGGCAGCTTCCGCGACGGACAGCCTAACGGCGAGTGTATCGTGCACTTTGCCGATGGCTCGAAGTTCAAAGGCCACATGAAGGACGGCAAGCGCAACGGGCCTGCCATCGAGGAAGACAAAGACGGCATCCGTTTCGAGGGTAGCTATGCTAACGACGTCCGCGACGGCAAGTTCGTCGAGAAAGACCGCAATGGTCGCATAGTCCGCCAAGGCACTTATACCAGGGGCCATAGGACGTTGAATTGAGAATTTGGAATTAAGATTTGAAACTTAAAACGATAAGAGCGTATGATTATTGACACAATTGAGAACCTAATCAACTACGTGGGACTGAACCCACTGTTTGCCGACGTGGTGGCTTTCCTGAAAGCCAACGACCTCCAGACGATGGAGCCCGGCAAGTATCCCATCAAGGGCGACGACCTCTTCCTCAACCTGCAGGTAGCCAAGCAGCGCACGAAGGACACCGCCTTCCTTGAGACCCACATCAAGATGATCGACATCCAGATTCCCATCTCCTGTGCCGAGACCTTCGGCTACACGCCGCTTAAAGATCTCCCTGCCTTCGAGTACAACGAAGAGAAGGACATCACGAAGTACGGCGACACGAAGGCTCAGGACTATGTGACGGTGGATCCCGGCCTGATGGCCATCTTCTTCCCGCAGGACGGTCACGCCCCCTGCATCATCGATGAACCCGAGATCAAGAAAGCCATCTTCAAGGTGAAGGTTCAATAAATCGTAATAACGACATAACGTAATAACGAAAAAATATGGCAACAAAGAAAGAAACCACCGCAAAGAAGCCTGCAGCAAAGAAGGCTGCAGCACCTGCAAAGAAGACAACGGCAAAGAAGCCTGCCGCCAAGAAAGTAGCAGTGAAGAAAGCTGCGATTGAGCCCGAAAATCCGCATATCGGCCTGGTGCGTAACGACGGATGGCTGGAGCCGTTTGAGGACGCCATCCGCGGACGTCATGACCACGCTGTGTGGAAGATCAACCAGCTGACGCAGAACGGCAAGAAGAAACTCTCCGACTTCGCTACGGGCCATCTCTACTTCGGCCTCCACAAACTGCCGAAGGGATGGGTGTTCCGTGAGTGGGCGCCCAATGCCACCGACATCTACCTGATCGGTGACTTCAACGACTGGCAGGAGAACGAGAAATACCGCTGCAAGCGCATCGCCGGCACGGACAACTGGGAGTTGAAACTCTCTGAGAAAGCCATGAAGCACGGTCAGCTCTATAAGATGAAGGTGAAGTGGAACGGCGGCGAGGGCGAGCGCATCCCCGCCTGGTGCCAGCGCGTGGTGCAGGACGATCAGACAAAGATCTTCTCTGCCCAGGTGTGGAACCCCGAGACGCCTTACGTGTTCAAGAAGAAGACCTTCAAGCCCAAGAAGAACCCGCTGCTCATCTACGAGTGCCACGTGGGCATGGGTCAGGATGCCGAGAAGGTGGGCACCTATACTGAGTTCAAGGACAACGTGCTGCCGCGCGTCATCAAGGACGGTTACAACTGCATCCAGGTGATGGCCATCCAGGAACATCCCTACTACGGCTCCTTCGGCTACCACGTGTCGTCTTTCTTCGCTCCCTCCAGCCGTTTCGGCACACCCGAGGAACTGAAGGAACTCATCGACACCGCCCATCAGAAGGGCATCGCCGTGATTATGGATATCGTGCACTCCCACGCCGTGAAGAACGAGGTGGAAGGTCTCGGCAACCTCTGCGGCGATCCGAACCAGTTCTTCTATCCTGGCGACCGTCACGAGCATCCCGCATGGGACTCCCTCTGCTTCGACTACGGCAAGGACGAAGTGCTCCATTTCCTGCTCTCCAACTGTAAGTACTGGCTTGAGGAGTACCACTTCGACGGCTTCCGCTTCGACGGTGTCACCTCGATGCTTTACTACTCACACGGTCTGGGTGAGGCCTTCGGAGGCTACGGTGACTACTTCAACGGTCACGAGGACGACAACGCCATCTGTTACCTGACGCTCGCCAACAAACTCATCCACGAGGTGAACCCCAACGCCATCACCATCGCCGAGGAGGTATCAGGCATGCCCGGACTCGCGGCGAAGTTCGAGGACGGCGGCTACGGCTTCGACTACCGTATGGCCATGAACATCCCCGACTACTGGATTAAGACGATTAAAGAGGTGCGCGACGAGGACATCAACGTCTGCTCCATCTTCTGGGAGGTCAAGAACCGTCGTCCTGACGAGAAGACCATCTCTTACTGTGAGTCTCACGACCAGGCACTCGTGGGCGACAAGACCATCATCTTCCGCCTCATCGACGCCGACATGTACTGGCACTTCGCCAAGAAGGACGTCAACGATATGGCCCAGCGCGGTATCGCCATGCACAAGATGATCCGTCTTGTCACCGCCGCTGCCATCAACGGCGGCTACCTGAACTTCATGGGTAACGAGTTCGGCCATCCCGAGTGGATCGACTTCCCGCGTGAGGGTAACGGCTGGTCATACAAGTACGCCCGCCGCCAGTGGAACCTCGTCGACAACAAGGACCTCTGCTACCACTGGCTCGGTGACTTCGACCGTGAGATGCTGAAGGTCATCAAGTCGCAGAAGAACTTCCAGGATACGCCCGTGCAGGAGATCTGGCACGATGACGGCGACCAGGTGCTCTGCTTCATGCGTGGCGACCTCGTCTTCGTGTTCAACTTCTCGCCGACGCGCTCGTACACCGACTACGGCTTCCTCGTACCCACGGGCTCCTATGAAGTGGTTCTGAACACCGACTCGAAGGACTTCGGCGGCAACGGCTTTGCCGACGACACGATGACCCACCTGACGAACTACGACCCGTTGTATGTCAACGACCATAAGGAGTGGCTCAAGCTCTACATCCCCGCCCGCTCCGCCGTCGTCCTGCGCAAGGTGTGATCATCATGTTCAATGTTCAATGATTAATTTTCAATGAACTACAATCATCCTTTGAAAAACGGTAGCACCGTCACCATCCGCGTAATGTGTGCTATCGTTTTTCTTTTGTTCTCCTTCTGCTGGCTCTTCTTCTTTCAGGCAGACCAGCTGGCGATGACGCAGCACGTGCTCAGTGGCGGACTGACGCATTACAACCCGCTCTGGGGCGCGCTCATCATCATCTTCCTGCTCATGCTGCTGCAGTTGATCGTGTTCCGCATCTTCCGTCTCGCCAAGCGGTCGCATGCGCTCACCTATGTGCCCTCCATGCTGCTCCTGGCCCTCGTCTCCGAGGTCAGTCAGCAGATCGAGAGCAACGGCGGTGTGAGCGTGTGGACCTGGGTTCTGCCCGTGTTGGTGCTGATAGTATGGGGCGGCGTCTCCTGGGTGGCAAGGTTCGCGCAGGAGGTGGAGTCAGACCGCGACTTCTCGCTCTTCTCGCGCCCCATGTGGATCAACGCGCTGCTCATGGCCCTGCAGATCATCTGCGTGGCGTGGGTGGGCAACACCAATGCCGTCTATCACTATCGCATGCAGACGGAGACGCTGCTGGCTGATGGGGAATACCAGAAGGCCCTCGAGGTGGGGAAGCGGTCGTTGGAGAGCGATGCCAACCTGCTGATGCTGCGTATGTATGCGCTGGCCCGTGAGAACGCCCTTGGCGAGAAGCTCTTTGAATATCCCATCACGGCCGATATCGAACAGATCCTGCCCACCAGCGGTCGCACGCGCATGTACTATTGTCCTGAGGACAGCCTCTATAAGTTCCTTGGCGGACGTCCGGCAGAGCCGATGACGCCCATGCACTTCCTCGATCTGCTGGAACGCAGGGACACAACGCTCAATTCTCCCACTCCGAGCCTCCGCGTCTCCGCTTCGCCCGTGGTCGACTACAAGCTCTGTGGCCTGCTCATCGACCGTCAGATAGACCGCTTCGCCCGGGAAATCGGCAAGTACTACGAACTCGACGACCGTCTGCCGAAGCACTACCGTGAGGCCCTCGTGCTCTACACCCATTCCCGTTCGAATCCCTCCGTCGTCTACCATCACGCCGTGACGGATGAAGACTGGCGCAACCTGATAGAACTGGAGCGCTGCTATCCTGATCCCACGGAGCGCAAGGGCAGGGTAGAGGACCAGTATCACGGCACCTACTGGTACTATTACAAGTATCTGAAATAAAGAAGGCCCCAATGCCGGGGCCTTCTTTATTTCTTCTTGAACGTCTCATGACCCGTCTGTTCGACCAGTCCTTGACTGCGCCAGTTCTTCAGCATCTGTCGCACGCTGTTCTGTGTCACGCCGGCACCCTTCAAGGCGACGCTCTGCTGCATGGCCTGGGCGAGGGTGAACTGCATGTCCAGCCGCTCGTAGATCGAGTCGTTCCTGCCGCGTTTCGACCGCAGCCCGTTCTGGCTGCCTGCATAGTCACGGCTCCCGTAGGCATTCTCGATCCGTTCGCGGAAGAAGAAGAGGGCGTTCTCCATCAGCGAGTCGGCAATCACGTCATACACCTCCAGCATCTGTGCCGTCTGTGTCTTCAGCAGCATCTCCTTCCAGAGGTCGGGCTTCTGCTTCAGCAGCGTCTCCGCACCGTTCAGCCCGTGCTTCTGGATCAGCTGTTCGCACACCTTGCAGAGCATCAGGCAGCAGACCATCCTCTGCGCCGTCACGCACACACGGAACCGCTGGCGGGCCTTCACACGGTCGTCGTTCTTCATCGTCTCCATGCGGATCTTCTCCAGCCACGCCCTGCCCTTGGCCTCCAGCTTCGGCAGTGTCACCTCGCCCTGCATCAGCGGCAGCAGATGGGCTACCTGTCCGATGCGGTCCGTCTGTCGGGGAGTCAGCACGGGGTTCTTGTCCTCCAGAGACGAATAGGTGTTGTCGGGCGTACGGGCAACGGCGATGCGGCTCTGGAATCCGTCGGTGTAGTTGCGCACCACACGGTAGAGGGCATCGGGTGTCCCGCACATCGTCACATTCCACAGCAGATGCTCGATATGTACTCTCACCGCATCGGCACTCTTCGCCTCACGCTCGTACCTCGAACCGTCGTAGGCCTGACGCAGCATGACCGAGAAGTTGCTCATTTCCGACTTCCACTTCTCCGCCACCGTGTCGGCCTCTGGGGTGAACGAGAAGGCGTGTTTGCCAGCGGTGTTGGCCAGTCGCTGAGCCAGGTTGGCCACCGTGTTGTTCAGCGTGATATAGCGCCAAGGCAGCTTCAACTCTGCAGGCTGCTCCTTCTTGTTCTTTGCCGCCTGTTTCTTGCTGATCCACTCGTCCTCCTGCATCTCGTACAGCTTGTTCATGGCTCTCTCCTCCACCATCCACGCGTCCACCACGGGGTCGATCTTGCCCTTGCCGCTGGCGAACTCACCGGCGATGTAGGCGATGAGGTTCAGTCCGCGCTTGTCACCGTGAACGTCCAGCTTGACACCTGTGGCCAGCGCACCGACACACGGACAGATGGCCGTCACCGTCGGCATCGCCAGGTTCTGCCCCACGGCCTCTACGGAGTCCCTCACGCCCTGCGGGAGCTTTTTAATGGATAATGGACAATGGATAATGGATAATTGATCCCCGTCATCATCACTCTCCATTGGCTCAGCCCATTGCCCATTCTCCATTGTCTGCAAAGACTGCGACTTGGCATTGATCTCGCGCAGGCTGGCGTTCATGAAGCCCTTGTCGGCGTCGTACTTCTCGTAGAAGTAGTCCACCAGCTTCCGGCAGTCCTCCGTCTGCGAGTAGTTCGGCAGTCTGACGGCAATCACGCCCAGCAGCTGTGCCTTGCTCATCAGCTTCGCCACACCCACCGACAGCACCGCCATCAGGTTCGAGTGCCAGTTGTGCTCGCCCCATACGTCCATCTCGCCCGGCTTCAACCCCGCCTGCTCCGCACACAGATCAAACGCCGCCAGCGTCTGCGCGCAGCATTCCCCTCCTGAGTTAGGAGGGGTCAGGGGTGGTCTGAACAAGTGCTCGTCTTGCCCTGATTCAGGGGAAGAACTGCTGCCGCTCAGTGTAACTTCCTCCTCCCACGGCCTATAGTGCTTATTCGCCTTCTTCGCACCCTTCGGCACTTCCTCCAGCCCTTTCTTCTCGCGCTCCTTCAGCCTGACATACTCAGCCGCAGCCTCCTCGTCGCTCAGTCTCTCGGTCAGCAGCGCCTCGTCTATCAGTGGCGTCGTCTCAGCATCGATGGGCCCGTGGAACACCACCCTGTTGTTCTCCTTATTATTAGTGTCCATCTCCGTCTGCGTCAGCATCGAGATGCGCACCTGTTTCTCGAGAATCGTCTTCCCTGCCTCACGACGGCAGACGGCATGCACGCCGTAACTGGCCGACTCCGACGCCTCCACCAGCCCCAGCTCGTCCCTCATCTGCAACAGCCGGTTGATGATCTGACGGCACTCCTCGCGGCAGCGGCAGTCGATATCGTGGAAGACGAACGGGCTAACCGTCTTGTTGCCCCTCAGCAGACCGCCTTCGGGCACCTGGCAGTTGTAGCTTATCTGCACGAGGGCGCGCTTGTACCGCTCCTCGCCCGTCTGGCGGTACAGATTCCAGTTCCTGACGTTCTCCTCGGTGTTACAGACCTTGATATACTCCTCGAGGGTAGAAATGGGGCGACAATGTTTCTCGTCGCCCACAAAATACACTAAGTTAATCATCCCAACAACTCCATTTCGACCTTCTGCGCAATGACGTTTGCCTGCCGTATCAGCTCCTCAGCCACCTCATCGATACGGTCATCTGCCATCGAGAACACAAAGTAGTACCTCTTGTCGCGTCCGTGCGAAAACGAGCTGTTGTCCTCTCGGAAGATCGGCGTATTCCTGATGCGCTTCTTGTTCTCCGTCATGTAGACGTTGCCGTCCCTCTGGATCTGCACACGGAACGTCCCTACGACCTGCTCCAGCTCCACATCCTCGCAGCACGCGAAGTCTGCCGTGATTCTTCCGTCCTCCAACTGTCCCAGCGTCATCAGCCCATCCAGCGTCATGCTCTTCTTAATCTTGTTCTTCTTAACCATTACTTAAAATAAATCATCTGCATTACACCCCAGCGATTGTGACGATCCTGATGCTATTAGCGTGCTGCGTCTCGCCGCTCTGCTGCGACTTCCACTCCCTCACGTCCAGCCTGCACCTCACGCCATACATTCTGTTCAGGTCTAATGGCTGCTTGCTGATCGCGATCGCCTGCTGGTCAGTCACCTCCCCGATGAACGTGTCTATCCCGTCCGTCATCGTCAGCTCAACGCTCGAGATCACCACCGTCTCACCGTTCTGCTTCGTCCAGTTCCGCTGCTGCAGCGCCCCTTGGCTCTTAATTCTAACTAATTTCTCCATGATTATAAAATAAATCGTCTGCAATCTTTTTTTTTCTGAAACTAATTACCATAATATCAACTAATTAATATAATAATTTTTCTTTTCCTATTGAATATATATATATTCATATTAGTGGATTAAAATATGGTCAATTACGGCAATTCGTTTCCTTTAAAATTCTCTATTATTCAAATTTGTGGATATAATTATGCTTATTATTCACATTCGTTTCTTTAAAACAATTCGTTTAATTCGTTGTCTTATGGAAGTCACTCCAGTCCCTTACCTTCATCGGCTCCATCTCGTCTGGCTCGAAAAACCTCTTCGCTTCCCACTCTCTGCGCTTCACCAGTCCAGGCAGCACCTTCCCACCAGCATACACCCAGCGCTTGAATTCCTTCTTGATCGCGTGCATCGAACCGCCTTCTTTGATCGTCTTCATCAGCGTGCTCGTCTTCAATTTGTAAAATCCGAGATTGTAAGCAAAACTCACCAAAGCGTCAAACTGCGGCTGATTCCAGTTTCCAAGGGTATCCACCTGCTTCTCCAGATCATACAAGTCTGCTTTCAGATACATTTCAGCCCAGTACTCGCTGATCACATCACCCATTTTGACTCCATATGTCCGTCCGTAACCGATCGTCGGCACCCCAGCTGCATCCAGGTACGCCTCTTTTCTCAGTCCCTCAAACTCCTTAATCTTGTTAAGGCAAATGTCACTAATTTTCTTCATAATTCTTTCTCCTTATCTTCTTCTGTATAAAAATTTGTTATTCTGTTCTTGCGTCCTTTCAGTAGCAAGCGGCAAAGCCGAGTCTTATGTCTTTAATCTGTTCTTCTGTCCAAAAATCTGTTAGTCTGTTACTATGTCTTCAATTTGTTCTTTTGTCTGATTGACCATTTCTTCAATCATCTCAGCACCCTTTGTAGTCCAGACGAGATAGGTGCTCCTTTTCGTTTTCCCGTCCTTCCCGTAGTAGACGAAGAGCCTGTCCTGAGCCAGGCCGCGCCCCTCGTAATTCTCGGTCAGCCTGTACTGACCCCGTCTCCATCTCTGAACGCCCCGATTCTTCAGGAACGAGTTCAGAGCCTTTGTCTCCATCCCTAGCACCTTGGCGATGTCCGTAACGGTGATGCAACCGTCAGCGTGCCTGTTGTCGCAGGTAAGCTCGCGGCCCACGATGCGCTCCGCCTCGTGCATCACGTCCTGATCCGTCACCAGCAGATGTCGGATGTCCTGACTCATCAGCCGTTCCTGTTCCAGCTGCTGCCACCGGACGACCAGCTTGGCACGTGCCTCGTCGTTGAACTTCGTGGCGATGTAGAGACATTCTGTTTTGTTGAGAGAGTAACAAGGGCGAAGTTCACCCTTGGAGTCCTTGTAATCAACGAGGGAAAAATTTCCCCCGTTAACCTTCACCCATGCTGACTCCATCTTTCTGATGGCTTTCAGCACGTCATTGTGAGGCTTGCCGGTAATCTCGGCAATCTCCAGCGATGTCATGCGCTGCGCACCCATCGCCTGCAAATTCTGAATTTCTGTCATTTTGTAAATCCTTTCTTCTATTGTAAATAATAAAAATGTGTTCTCAGGGGGAGAAACATTTATCGTGTCTCAGCATGTCAAAGAGCGCTGCCAACCGCCGTACCCGAACCGATTGACAATGCAAAGTTACGACACATTTTCACTATCACATCCAGAAATTCCGCATTATCCTGAGGCCGCACGAAGCACACGAAGAAACAGTATGATTCCACACGAAGCACACGACGCTTGGACATAAAAAAAGCACCAAATAGCGTTGCTACTTGATGCTTAACCTTTGTACTAGTGCCTTTTTAGAGACCTTCATTTTTCCATCCCTGGAAGATGTCCTTGACCAGTTGCTGTATTCTTTCCCTTCGCGTATCGTCCACCTTATACCGGAAACGCTTCGAGGTCCATTCTTGCATCGGAGGCAGACAGCCGCCTATGATAAACCAGTTGGCACATTCCAGTCTCAGCAGGTCGGTGTACGACTTGTAGCGCTTGTCGCCCGTCTCCCGGACGTTCACCTTCGTCAGCACGCCAGGCAGCAGAGCTTCGATGTCCTTGAAGAAATCCGTCTGTCCCTTCATCATCACGATGTGCTCAATATAATAATGGTATGCGATATAGACGGCCACCCAGTCGCGGCCTGAGCCGACATCCATCCTGGGCAGTACGCGCATCAGCACCCGTCTCATCTTCGACTGTTTCTCCAACGTGCCGAAGCGTTTGTCAGTGAAGAACACGAGGTCCACGTACTCATACACCTCCGTAGCCTCTGTCACATCCGACATCCGCTGCCCGTCGTCAACCACGAGTGTCTGAAACGTGGGATTGTCCATCCTGCAATCGATGAAGGCAATCCCCCATACGTTAATTGTCGCCTTCTTCTGTATTTCCTTTTCTTCCATTATCATTCATATTTAAGTTGTTATCAAGAGCTGATGGCTGATCGTTCTTTACCGGCAGGATCTTGAAATCCGGACTTTTCATGTCGCAGCCCACGTTCGCCGTACTGCCCGCCTGAGGATAGACGGTGTTCTGCGTAGTCGGTTTCTCGGCAGCCTTCTCGATGGCATCTGCCAACCGGCCAGTCTGATTACCTTCCAGCTGCGTCATCTCGTTCACTTGGTCGTAAACATATTTAGGCATATTGTCCGCCATCGTATGCAGCAGCATGTGACCGGCAAATATCTTCAGGTTGTCCTCCAGACCGCACACGTAGCTGATCGTCTTGGGTCTGTCGAGCAAGTAATACTCCTGAATCACCACCACAGGCTGCATACCGGCGGTGTTAGCCTGACTGTCATCGGCCGTATCGCTACTGACCATCAGCGACTCAAGTTCCTTAATGCGCTGATCCTTTTCCTCTATCTGCTTGTCTTTCTCAGCTATCAGTTTGTCCTTCCTGCCGAGCTGTTTTTCTTTCTCCTTTAGTTGTTCCCGCAGCTTGGCGATTTCCTCGTCCTTCTGCTTCTGTTGTTCCTCCATCATTGCAATCCTGGCCTCCATCATGCCACCGCTTTTAGCCAGGTCAATGATCATCTTGAATTCCTCAATATCTTTAGCCATTATATTCCCTCTTCAATAAAACAGATCTTGTTTGTTATTTGTTTATGATTGTTGTTATCTCTGTTCTCAGCCATCGGGCCGAAAAGGCTGCAAAGATATTAAAAAGTCAGGAATCCACCAAGCCTGAAGCCCTTAATAATCTATAAATAATTCTTTCTTGCACACTTTGCCATTTTTGTGCATGACAAAGTCTTTACACGTCTTTATCAAACATGATATCAAACAGGCCACGTCACAGAACATTGTCGGTACATGGGCGTATGCGGAACCTGCCATCGTACTTAACTCTGTTACAATATGGTAGTTTACAAAATAAGTCTCGATTTATTTGGCAGTTTCATGGATATTTACTATTTTTGCAGCAAAATTATATTTTATTATTAACTAAACTATAACAAAATGAGCAAAAAAATTATCATCTCAATCGTTGCTATTCTGATGCCATTGCTGGCAAGTGCATACGATGCAAAGATTAATGGATTCTATTTCAATCTCAATCAGTCTGAAATGACGGCAGAAGTGACAATGCCAGAGAATCAATCAGAGTATTCTGGGGGAATGTCTATACCTGCTGAAGTAATTTACAATGGTAATACGTATAGCGTGACAAGTATTGGAGATTGTGCTTTCTCTGGCTGTACTGCCTTGACTTCCATCTCGATTCCTAATAGTGTGACAAGTATAGGAGAATATGCTTTTGAGAATTGTGCAGCCCTGACTTCCATCTCGATACCTAATAGTGTGACATATATTGGAAAGCAAGCACTCAATTCAACGGGCTATTATGAAAGCCAGCCGAATGGAGTGGTTTATATTGATAATTGTGCAATAGGAGTTAAAGGTAGTATTTCTGATTTGACATTTAAGGCCGGAACCAGATTGATTGCTTCTGAAGCATTTTACAATAACGAGGATCTGATTTCTGTTATTATTCCTGGCTCTGTGGTCTCTATAGGCGATCAAGCTTTCGCGGATAATTATAATAATCTGACTTCAGTTACTATAAATGAAGGTGTTCAAATCATAGGTAAAGGTGCTTTTTCTAATTGTTGGGCATTGACTACAATCTCTATCGGTTACGGTGTAACGAGCATAGGAAGGAACGCTTTCTATCAATGCGAGAAACTAACTTCTATCTCTATCCCTAATAGTGTAACCAGTATAGGAGAATATGCTTTCTATTATTGTAACAATTTGGTCTCCATCACGCTACCAAGTAGCGTAAGCGTAGGAGAAAAAGCTTTCGAGGAAACAAAATGGTTCAATAACCAGCCGGATGGATTGATGTATTTTGGGGATGTTGCCTACAAATATAAGGGCAAAATGCCTGAAAACACAAGTATAGAAATTAAGGAAGGTACAACAGCGCTTTTATCTGGTGTCTTTAGTGGTTGTAGTGGCCTGACCTCCATCTCGATTCCCAATAGCGTAAAAATCATAGGAGAAAGTGCTTTCTCGAAGTGTAGCGGCCTGACTTCTGTTCATATAACTGATCTGTCGTCTTGGTGCAAAATCGATTTTTATGGAAATGGATCTAACCCGCTTGAGTATGCTCACCACATCTTTTTAAATGGTACTGAGATTAAGGATCTGATTTTTCCTGATGATGTCACAAGTATAGGAGCGCGTTTGTTCTCTGGTTGTAGCGGCCTGACCTCCATCTCGATTCCAAATAGCGTAAAAAGCATCGGAGAAAGTGCTTTCTCGGATTGTAATAACCTGACATCTATAACTATTCCCAACGATGTTACAAGAATAGAAGGCAATACTTTCAAAGGATGTAGCAGCCTTACATCTATCAATATTCCCAGCGGTGTGACGAGTATTGGATATAATGCTTTCTCGAACTGTAGCGGCCTGACTTCTGTTACCATTCCAAACAATATGACAAGCATAAGCCAGAATGCATTCAGTGGCTGTAGTGGCCTGGCCTCAGTGACTTTCCATTGCCAACAGATCGGTTCGTGGTTCAGTGGCTTAACTGGTGTCAATACAGTAACTATTGGAGATGAGGTAACCAGTATCAGTGATAATGCCTTTAAGAATTGCAGCGGCCTGACCTCCATCACAATCCCCGAAGGTGTGACGAGCATCGGTAATAATGTATTCTCTGGTTGCAGCAGCCTTGCTTCTGTTACTCTGCATTGCCAACAGATCGGTTCTTGGTTCAGTGGCCTAAGTAGTATCAGCGACCTGACTATCGGTGATAATGTAACCAGTATTGGTGAGAGTGCATTTAATAATTGTAGTGGTTTGACCTCTATTACCATCGGTAGCAAAGTGGGTAACATAGGTTCAGCGGCATTTGGGGGGTGTAATAATCTTGGGAGCGTAACTGTGCTGGCTGAAACTCCGCCTGTGGCTCAGCAAAACACTTTTCCAAAATACACCATAGAACTGAAGGTACCGGAAAGTGCAGCACAGAGTTATCTGGAAACAGACCCTTGGAGCAATTTCACAACGATAAAGACTTTGGCAGGTACAGAAGTGAAAAAGAAAAAATGCGCAATGCCAGTAATTACTATATCTAATGACAGATTACATTATGTAAGTGAAACAGAGGGCGTTGATTATCATGTAGTCATCACTGCACCTCAGAGCATGAAATATTCTACAAGTGGCAATTTCTTTCCATTTACCAAGAAAATCACCATCTCCGTTTACGCCTCAAAGAAGGGTTGGGAGGACTCAGACACTGCCACTTTGGAGCTTGACGATCTAAAGGTTATTGGTGATGCGAATATGGATGGAAAGGTTGATGCTGCTGACCTTGTGACCACAGCAAATATCATCATGGGGAAGTAATATGGTCCATGTTTTGCATTCCCTTGGTTGCATATAGTAAATAATGTGGAGGTCATTGACCCCCACATTATTTACTGACTTCGGCGATGCATCACCTTAATCGACAAATTGTTATCAATGTGGAGTATAACATAGTAACTTTGTGTTCTCTTCCATATTTTCTATCGTTTTAGCCATAATGATTATTGATTCATTATAATGTCCGAAAGTTTCACGTGGTCAGCGACATTCACCTTACCGTCGCCGTCGACGTCGCCCACGACGATGGGCTTGTTATCGCCTTTGATTTCAATCTCACGGGTAGTTGTGTCAGAATTGGAATAACCGATTTTTGTGGCATAAACAGAGATCTTATATTTCTGAGACAGAGTGAACTCAGAATCATAATATTTCTTGGCATCGCCTACTGTCACTTCTGATATGAAATCAACTCCCTCTGTCTCGCAAGTGAATTTGACCTTTCCATTCTCGTAACTGATCTCAGGCGTTGCGCATTTCTGCGACTCAGGAATATCGCCAGCCTCTAATGGCACGACGGAATTGAACGTGCTCCAAGGTTCTATCGAGCTATAGGCATCGATGGACGCAGCAGGGACGTGGAGGGTTATTAATTGAGGGTAGGAACCCTCAAAGGCATCGGGATAAGTATAGAGCCCTTCACCGCTCAATCTATCACTTCTGAGTTCTTCTGCCATGCAATAAACATCTGTCAACTCTTCACAATTTGCAAAGGCTTGCTGGCCGATAGATTTCACATCATTGCCTATCGTGACAGAAGTAAGGCCGCTACAACCATAGAAAGCAACACCGCCAATTGATGTCACGCTGTTGGGGATGGTGACTGAGGTCAAGCCTGTGCAGTCTCGGAAAGCTTGGTAGCCAATGGATGTCACGCTGTTGGGGATCGTGACAGAGGTCAGACTAGTGCAATTAAAGAAAGCAGAAGAGCCGATGGATGTCACGCTGTTGGGGATGGTGACTGAGGTCAAGCCAGTGCAATAAGAGAAAGCACCATTGCCGATGGACGTCATGCTGTTGGAGATGGTGACGGAGGTCAGACTACTGCAGCCATAGAAAGAATAAGCGCCAATGGATGTCACGCTGTTAGGGAAGACTAAATTCTTGATTTCTTCTCCATTCAAATATAAATGACGTGCACAACACAGTGGATTGCTATATAAATCACGAAATGATATTTTGATCCAATCATTCAAGTCAGAAATGTGAACAGAGGTCAGACCAGAGCATCCTTGAAAAGCTCCTTCGCCAATAGATGTCACGCTGTTGGGTATGGTGACGGAGGGCAGACTAGTGCAATAATGGAAAGCATAACTGCCGATAGAGTTCACACTGTTAGGAATGGTTACAGAAGTCAATTCCAGACAGTTGTCGAAAGCACTTTCGCCAATAATCTTTACGCTATACTCAATTCCTTCATGAGTGACCGTTGAGGGGATGATTACGGTTCCCTTATATTTATTAGGATTCTCTATCAACTCTGCTACTTTCCCCTTTTTGATATAGTTAAAATACAAGCCATCAGTCTTTGTGGCCGTAGCGGATAACTCCTTAGTGTTGGCGTTGAATGTGAATTTGACAGTATAGGTAGCGTCCTCTTCAATCACCAAAGTAGCATTGCTACTGGGATAAGACTCATGCGCAGAGTGGTCTTTAAACACTTTGTATTCATAGGTGCCTCTGGGAAGTGTAAGGCATTTCTTTGTGAGAGAATAATTCTCTCCATCGTATGTAATCATGTTATTGTTATTGGATGACGCGTCCCAGTCTAATCCTAAAAGTGTCTTGTCTCCTGCAACAGACCAAACGTCGAATGTTGCAGTACTACCACCATCACCGATAATGATAACATTATCAAAAGAAATGGTCACGTTTTCTTCTTTGCTGAACACGTAGCCAGCTGCTTTGATCTTACTGCCATTAGCATTGACGATGTACTTGCAATCCTTGAAAACGGGGAACTTGATGACACCATGCCCCAATTTGCCAATTTTCGTATCATTAGAAGTATAAGCGGCATACTTCTCAGGATTAGAGTTTTTCAGGAATTCCCGCTCAGCCCACTCGATGGGGTTTTTAATTTCATTATATTCACCTTCTCCTACGAGTGTGAACTGATAAACGTCTCCGAGGTCTGTGCTTGCATCACCGATAGCAGCGAAAGTATAACCAATAGCAGTTCCCTCTTCGAATACGGAGTAAGCCTTATGAGAAGAAACCATGTGCATCACATACAGCCAACCGTCAGCCTTTGCCTCGAACACGAGAAATGTACCACTGGTTGGAGCATATAGAGAAACTGAAGGCCAGCCACCATCTTCATCCTTTGGGTTAGTATTACCCACTAGGCCACCAGTAATAGACATACCAATAGCGGTAAATGTATAAGGCTGTGGTTTGTAAGTGTCATCGGCACCGATAGTGGCAATGATATTGTCTGTCTCACCGATGACGGTTCCTGCAACCAGATCGGTACCGTTGTCTGCATCCAATCTCAGTGAATTTTCAGGATTGAACGCGCAAACTTCTTGAGCATTTGCGCTAATGGCCATCAAAGCCATCATCAATAATGTTAGTATCTTCTTCATAATCTAATTTATTAGTTATACTTGTTTCTCTTACATTCACCTATAGGGTGATGTAATACATTGATATACTGTATGTTATATTTTGGACTAAATACTTTAGGCATAGGTTCTGTTCCGTTATTTGCTGCAAAGATACGAATAAGCGAGCAAAAAACCAAAGTTTATTTGAGATTTTTCGAGCGGGAGTATCTAAGGCGATAGCCAGAGATACGAATAAGTGAGCAAAAAACCAAATATTATTTGAGTTTTTTCGAGCGAGAATGTCTTAGACGATAGTCAGAGATACGAAGAAATCTTCAAAATTGCAAATTATCCTCAAAATAATTGGAGATAATGACAATAAACACTACCTTTGCACCCGTCATTTAAAAAGTTGATTAATTATTTAGATTTTTAGGTTTATAGTTATTATTTTACCCCTTGCTGGCATGTGAATGTTGACGAGGAGATTCAGAAAAATCCGTCGGCATGTGAATGTCGGCGGATTTTGGTCTATGTGTCTTAGCACGATTGTGGTCAAGATGGTCAAAATGGTCATTTGTCATTTTCGTTCTGGAGAAGAGAGATTAGTATTAAAATATATATATTATATATAATATATATATTTTAAGCTTAAATTGAGAACCAGAAAACGATTTTGACCATTTTGACCAAATGACCATCTTGACCAGAAATAAGTAAAATTGCTTTACAAATGAATAGTAGTAGAAATACCGTTTGAGAAGGGCTAAGGAGAGCGGAAGTTTGGGCTAAGGAAAGTCTTGGTTTCGTCTAATGAAAATCGGACTTTGGGCTATGGAAAGTCAGAGAGGCTGAAAAGCACGAAAAACGGGCAGTTATGGCTGCCCGAGTAATTGGTAAATTTTGTTGACTTCCGATGGTAGGAAGGTGCGGCGGTGAAGGTGAGCGAGGGGCGCTAAATCGGGGTATTCCAGTAAAAGGGACTTCAATTTCAGCCAGGCAGACATGGGCTGAATGTTAGGGAAATAGCACTGAGCGAGCTCTGTGCGACCGAAAGATTTTGTGTTTTGTGACATAAATATATGATGTTCTTCTGCACTGCAAAGGTACAAAAAAATCCGGAGATAAAGAAAGAAATAGAAGATTTTTTAAGGAAACGAATTACCATAATTGACCATAATTTATCCCACTAATAAGAATAATATTATTATAAAAATTAGTTGTTATTATGGTAATTAGTTTCCAAAATAATAAATAACTTCATATAACTTTATATTACTTGATTTGGGGGAGATAAATGTTTGTGGGGGTCAGGGAAAATGAGTAATTTTGCAGTGCAGAAGAAAAGAAAGGATTTAAGTTATGGCAAGATCAGAAATTCCCATGGTGATCAACCTTCGTCAGAACAAGAACGACGACAGCACCGCTTACGGAAAGTATTTCGCAGAAGTAGACGCTAAGGAGCCCCTGAACCTGAAGGGTTTCGCCAAGCACATGACGGCGCACGGCAAGATTGCCGACTACCAGATGTGCGTGCTGGTGCTCGGACAGGTGGTGGACTGCCTGAAGGAGCTGCTCACGAAGGGCCAGCCCGTGAAGCTCGACGGCTTCGGAACGTTCAGTCCCTCAGTCGACGGACAGAAGCAGGGTAAGGCAAGTCTGGCAGACGCAGTGGCAGCCGGTCCTGAGGCGATGATCAACGGCATCAAGATCAACTTCAACCCGGAGAACTCCAAGGGCGAGAAGCTCACGAGCCGCGCACTGAAGGACGACTGCATCTTCACCTTTGGCTACCTCGTGGAGAGTGAGGTGCGCACGGTCGGTGGCAAGGAGCGTCGTGTGCAGAAGAAGACTCCGATCAGCTATCTGATGGCTCCCGCAGCCGACGGCAACAGCGGTGGCAGCAATGGAGGCACACAGAACGGTGGCACTCAGGGCGGTGGAACCTCTGGCGGCGACAACGGCGGTAACACTGGCGGTGGAACCTCAGGCGGTGACAACGGCGGCGGTGACAACGGCGGTGGCGGCAGCAACGGCGGAGGCAACGACGTGAACTGATGGCTGACGTAGGAGGTTAGATGATGAAGAAGCAGCGGATTATTGAGCTTGCGGTGAAGGTAGTAGTAGCCGCGCTCACCGCCTTCCTGACGGCACTGGGGACTACCAGTTGCATGGGACGAGGACCCTTTTGAGCCACAGATTAACACAGATTGACACAGAAGGAACGATTTTCACAGAAAGTGTGAAAAGGTGAAAGGGTGAAAAGTGAGGGACGGGCAGAACGCTCGCCCCTCATTATGATCAATGAGCGGCAGTCATGTTGATCAATGAGCGGCAGTCATGTTGCGGCGGCGGAACTCGGCACAGGTGATGGCTGTGGCGATGGCAACATTGAGGCTCTCGGCGGTGTCGTCGGTGCGGTAGCTGGGAATGAAGAGGCGACGGTTGATCTTCTGACGGATCTCAGGAGAGATGCCGTTGCCTTCGTTGCCCATGACGATGAGTCCGTGAGGGGTGAGCGGCTGGGTGTAGATGTTGTCGCCGTCGAGCAGGGTGCCGTAGACGGGATAGTCGGAGGGCAGAGTGTCGAGGAAGTCTGACAGATTAATATATATAATGTTTACGCGCGCGATGCTGCCCATAGTGGCCTGTACGACCTTCGGGTTCCAGGCGTCGACGGTGTCTTCACTGCAGATGATCTGATCAATGCCAAACCAGTCGGCAATGCGGATGATGGTGCCGAGGTTGCCGGGATCCTGGATGCCGTCGAGAGCGATGGATAATGGACCATTGGCTGCCGCCATTGTGGGGAGGGGGAAGAGGGCGAGGACCTGCTGGGGGTGCTGGAGAAAGCTGAGGCGGCGGAGCTCCTCATCCGTAACGGCGAAGACGGATGATGGAAGATGGCTGATGGAAGATGTGTTCTTCGCGAGCCATTCTTCTGTTGCATAGACAGAATGGGGCTGATAGTGGGCGAGGAGGTCGCCGACGACCTTCGTGCCCTCGGCCACGAAAAGACCCTCGCGGCGACGGTATTTCTTCTGCTCCAGCTGACGGACGAATTTGATTTGATTCTTACTGATCATGAGCCACAGATTACACAATTTACGTGCAAAGTTACAAAAATTCTGTGATTATCTGTGTAATCTGTGGCTTTTTTTGTAATTTTGCCGATAAATTCAGAGAGGCAGATGAAAATCCTGATGATGAGACATTGGCTGGCGATGGTCGCAGGGGCGTTGCTCCTGTGCGGCTGCTCGGCTACGCGTCATCTGCCCGAGGGCTCGTATATGCTCGATAAGGTCCGCGTGGTGACGGACGGGGACTATAAGGACATCAACACACTGGCGATGAAGGACTACGTGAGGCAGAAGAGCAACACGCGCTGGCTGTCGACGGTGAAGGTACCATTGGGCATCTATTCGCTGGCCGGGCGCGACAGCTCGTGGATGAACCGTGCCCTGTGGGCGATGGGCGAGGCGCCCGTGGTGTTCGACACGCTGCTGGCCCGGCAGAGCTGCGAGGACCTGAAACAGGCGCTGGAGAACAAGGGCTATCTGGATGCGGAGGTGTCGCTGTATGTGGACTATAAGAAGCGGAAGTGCAATGCCGTCTATCTGCTGCGGCCCGGTACGGCCTACAAGATACGCCAGTATGACACGGAGATTCAGGACACGCTGATCGAGAGGCTGCTGTTGCGCCGCAACGGTACGCTCTATGCCACCAGGCAGTTCAGCGCCGAGGCCCTGAGCGAGGAGCGCAACCAGATCACGTCTTATCTGCAGGACCGGGGCTACTTCCGTTTCCATAAGGAGTTCATCACCTATCGTGCCCGCCGGTATGACAAGGAGAAGATGGTGGACGTGACGCTCGTGCTGCATCCCAACAACCGTTCGTCAGAAGACAGCAGCTCGCTGCACACGCAGTATTTCATCCGCGACGTGAGTTTTGTGAGCGGCATGCCCGACTCGACGATCCGTCTGCGCCGCCACGTGCTGGAAGAGAACACCTTCATCGAGCCGGGACAGCCGTACTCTGCGTCGAACCTCCGGAAGACGTACAATCACTTCGGCCGCCTGAATGCCGTGAAGTTCACGAACGTCAACTACGAGCAGGTGCCCGGTACGGCTCTCCTGGACACGAAGGTACTGATACAGACGAACAAGCCCTCGACGATCAGTTTCCAGCCGGAGGGCACCAACACGTCGGGCGACCTGGGGGCGGCCGTCTCGCTGACGTACCAGAACCGGAACCTGTTCCGGGGGTCGGAGGTGCTGAGCGTGCAGCTGCGCGGTGCCTACGAGGCCATCAGGGGACTGGAGGGCTACAGCAACCAGGACTTCTTCGAATACAGCCTGGAGAGCCGCCTGTCGTTCCCCCGGTTCATCTCACCCTTCCTGAGTCCCGGCTACCGCAGGAGCATCATCGCCAGCAGCGAGGTGTCGCTGATGTACGACTCGCAGGACCGTCCTGAGTTCCACCGCCGCGTGCTCTCTGCCGGCTGGCACTACCAGTGGAAGCGGGAGAGCAGCCTGAGCAGCTACCGTCTGGACCTGATCGACCTGAACTATGTGTTCATGCCCTGGATCAGCCAGACCTTCCGCGACGAGTACCTGTCGGACGATACGAACTCGAACGCTATCCTGAAATACAACTACGAGGACCTGTTCATCATGAAGATCGGCTTCGGCTATGCCTATAACAACGGACGGACGGCCGTCAAGACGAATGTAGAGACGGCAGGCAACCTGCTCGACCTCAGTGCCCACATCTTCAACACGTCGCAGAACGAGCTGGGACAGTATCTGACCTTCAACATCGCTTATGCACAGTATGCGAAGTTCGACATCGACTTCATCCACCGGCTCTTTGAGTGGGAGAACAGCCAGCTGTGGTTCCATGCCGGCTTCGGCATCGCCTATCCATACGGCAACAGCGAGGTGCTGCCGTTTGAGAAGCGCTACTTCTCCGGCGGTGCCAACAGCGTGCGCGGCTGGAGCGTGCGCAGCTTAGGACCGGGCAGCTATAAGGACAAGGACGGGAAGATCAACTTCATCACCCAGACGGGCGACATGAAGCTCGACCTGAACCTCGAATACCGTTCGCACCTGTTCTGGAAGTTCGCCTGGGCGATGTTCGTGGATGCGGGCAACATCTGGACCCTGCGCGACTATAAGGACCAGCCGGGCGGACAGTTCAAGTTCTCCCGCCTGCTCGACAACATGGCGGTGAGCTATGGTATGGGACTGCGCCTGAACTTCGACTATTTCATCCTGCGCTTCGACTTTGGCATGAAGGCCGTCAACCCCGCCTATGATGATGACGAGACGCATTATCCCATCGTCCATCCCAGACTGAGCAGGGACCTGGCGTTCCATTTCGCAGTAGGAATGCCCTTCTGAACAGCGAATTACACGAATTTCACGAATTAATTAAAAAAGAATAGTTAAAATTAACAAGGCGGTAGCAAATTTTTCACTATTCACTCTTCACTTTTCACTTCTTTATTGTACCTTTGCACGAAAATATAAACAGTCATGCTGAGATTTATATCGTTTGGAAGTGGCAGCAGCGGGAACTGCTATTATCTCGGTACTGCCACGGACGGACTGATGATAGATATAGGCGTTGGCATACGCACACTCAAGAAGTACTGCAAGGACTATGGCATACAGCTGCAGTCCGTGAAGCACTTGCTGGTTACCCACGACCATGCCGACCACATCAAGTCGGTGGGGGCGTTCAGCTATGAGTATCATGTGCCCGTCTATGCGACGAAAGCCGTCCACGTGGGTATCGACCACAACTACTGCATCACGCGTAAGGTGTCTGACGAGATGAAGAGATACGTCGAGCCAGGGAAGCCTTTCACCGTGGGAGCATTTCATGTGCGACCCTTTGCCGTGCCTCATGATGCCAGCGAGAACGTGGGCTACGAGATACAGGCGGAGGGTGTCAGCCTGGTCATCATGACCGATGCCGGATCGGTGACAGAGGAGATGAAAGAAACCATCTCACGAGCCAACTACCTCGTCATTGAGGCCAACCACGATGTGGAGATGGTGGAGAGCGGGCCCTATCCGCCTTACCTGAAGAAACGCATCCTCAGTCCCAGCGGGCACCTGTCGAATACGGACTGCGGGAAGGTGATCGCAGAGAACATGACGGAGAGTCTGCGCCACGTGTGGCTCTGTCATCTCAGTGAGGAGAACAACCACCCTGAGCTGGCCCGCAAGACGGTGGAGACCATCCTGCGCAGCTATGGCATCGTGCCAGGCAAGGATGTGGAACTCGATGTGCTGCGCCGACAGCTGCCTACGGGAGTGTTTGAGTTGGGGTGAGAAGGTGAATAAGTGAAAGTGTGAAAAGGTAATGAAAGAGGTGATTGTAAAGGATGCTGATCTTCAGCAGGCAGCGATGGAGGGCATGGATGCCTTCATCGGTGTGTTTGTGAAAGCCATCTACGACAGTATAGGCGGTGAGCTGACACCTGAGACGATGCAGGAGCTGAATGCAGACCAGATGACGCTGCTGGCTTGGAACACGCTGCACGAGGAAGTGATGGACGGCGGTTTCGTGCAGCTGATCCATAACGGCTACGGCACCTTCATCTTCAAGAATCCGTTCGCCAAGGCCCTCAACAAGCTGTGGGGCATGCGCGAGCTGTCGAAGCTGATATACGACGCACACTCCCTGTGGCTCAAGCATCGGGAGGAGATAGAGAAGGAGATGACTCAGGAGGAGTTCATGGCACTCTTCGAGCAGTTCCCGGACTTCGACGACCTCGATGACCTGTTTGTGGAGAACGAGGAGGAATGGACGGACGACGTCGCACACTATATTGACGATCATCTCGACCGCTTCGCGACAATTATATAGGAAACAACGAATTACACGAATTTGTAGTGAATAAGACAGAAGAACAGATCAGGAAGAAGAGTCCTGTACAGATAAAGAACAAGAAGGCGTCGTTTGAGTATTTCTTCATCGAGACCTTCACGGCCGGTATCGTGCTGACGGGTACGGAGATCAAGAGCATCCGTCTCGGCAAGGCCAGTCTGGTGGATACCTACTGCACCGTCATCAACGGCGAGCTGTGGGTGAAGGGTATGAGCATCAGCCCGTACTTCTATGGTTCGTACAACAACCACGAGATGAAGCGCGACCGTAAACTGCTGCTGACGAAGCGTGAGATCCGACAGTTGGCGAGTGCCACGAAGCAGACGGGCTATACCATCGTGCCGCTGCTGGTGTTCATCGATGAGAAGGGCCGTGCCAAGATGGACATCGCCCTCTGTAAGGGTAAGAAGGAGTTCGACAAGCGTCAGACGCTGAAAGAGAAGGAAGACCGCCGGGAGATGGACCGCGCGATGAAAGTGTATAAATAACCACAGATTTCACAGATTACACAGATTGGTGAAAAGACTTAACGACATAGTAAAAGAACGGATCCTCGTGCTCGACGGTGCGATGGGCACGATGGTGGGTGCCGTGATGGGGAAGGTCGGTAATACCGACGAACTGAACCTGAGCCGTCCTGAGGTGATCGAGGATATCCATCGCCGCTATCTGGAGGCCGGCGCCGACATCATCACGACCAACACATTCAGCAGCCAGCGTATCTCACAGGCAGACTATCACTTAGAGGAAGATGCCTGGACGATGGCTTTGGAAGGAGCCTGTATCGCCCGCAGGATGGCTGACGCATACACGACGGCAGAAAAGCCGAGATTCGTTGCCGGCAGTATCGGGCCCTGCAACAAGACGCTCTCCATGTCGCCCGACGTGAGTAATCCCGCAGCCCGCGAGATGACGTACGACGAGTTGCTGAACGCCTATATAGAACAGATGGATGGCCTCATGGAGGGTGGGGTGGACGCCCTGCTCATCGAGACCATCTTCGACACGCTGAATGCGAAATGTGCCATTGATGCCTCGATGCAGGTCATGAAAGAGCGGGACAAGGAAGTGCCCATCATGCTCTCTGTGACCATCAGCGACCTGGCAGGACGCACCCTGAGCGGTCAGACGCTCGATGCCTTCCTGGCCAGCATCAGCAGCTATCCCGTCTTCTCCGTAGGACTGAACTGCTCGTTCGGTGCCGACCAGATGAAGCCCTATCTGCGTGAACTGGCCCGCAAGGCTCCCTATTATATCACTTGCTATCCCAATGCCGGACTCCCTAATGCGATGGGGCTCTATGACGAGACACCGGAAAGCATGGCTCCGAAGATGGGCGAACTTGTGGACGAGGGACTGGTGAACATTATCGGCGGCTGTTGTGGTACGACGGATGAGTTTATCAGGCTGTATGGGCCGCTGGTTGTCGGTAAGAAACCCCACGTTCCGGTTGCGAAGCCTCAGACCATGTGGCTCAGCGGACTGGAACTGCTCAATGTGACGCCAGAGGTCCAGTTTGTAAATGTGGGCGAACGCTGTAACGTGGCAGGAAGCAGGAAGTTCCTGCGCCTCATCAAAGAGAAAAGCTACGACGAGGCATTGAGTATCGCCCGTAAGCAGGTGGCTGACGGAGCCCTCGTCATCGATATCAACATGGACGACGGTCTGCTCGATGCGAAGGCGGAGATGGTGAATTTCCTCAATCGTATCTCTGGAGAACCCGATATTGCCAAGGTGCCCGTGATGATAGACTCCTCAGACTGGGAGGTGATCGTCGCTGGCCTGAAGTGCGTGCAGGGTAAGTCCATCGTCAACTCCATCTCGCTAAAGGAAGGCGAAGAGCGTTTCATCGCCCATGCACAGGATGTGAAACGGCTGGGTGCCGCTGTGGTCGTGATGTGTTTCGACGAGCAGGGCCAGGCTACGAGCTATGAGCGTCGAATCGAGATAGCACAAAGGGCTTACAGGCTCCTGACGGAAAGGGTAGGGATGCTGCCGCAGGACATCATCTTTGATCCAAACGTGTTGGCTGTGGCCACAGGTATGGAGGAGCATGATGCCTATGCCGCCGACTTCATCAGGGCGACGGCGTGGATTCACGAGAATCTGCCGGGTGCCCATATCAGCGGTGGTATCAGCAACCTCTCGTTCTCCTTCCGCGGCAACAACTATATCCGTGAGGCGATGCATGCCGTATTCCTCTATCACGCCATTCAGAAAGGTATGGACTTCGGCATCGTAAATCCCTCATCGAAAGTCACATACAACGATATTCCTCAAGAGCAGCTTGAAATCATTGAGGATGTCATCCTGAACAGAAGGAAGGATGCTGCAGAGCGACTGATTGAGTTGGCTGAGAGGATAAAGGCTGAAAGTGAAGGGGTGAAGGAGGAGACGGCTATTTCTGCTCCTGCGGATAGCAGGGAGGTGAATCTCTCTGTAGAGGAACGTCTCTCGCAGGCACTCGTCAAGGGTATCGGCGACCATTTAGAAGAAGACCTGAAGGAGGCGCTTGAGAAATATCCCAAGGCTGTCAATATCATCGAAGGCCCGCTGATGGCAGGCATGAACACCGTCGGACAACTCTTCGGCGAGGGAAAAATGTTCCTGCCCCAGGTGGTGAAGACCGCCCGTACGATGAAACAGGCCGTAAGCATACTCCAACCCTATATCGAGGCCGGAAGAACCGGAAACACCGGAAAATCCGGAAAGGTGCTGTTGGCTACCGTGAAAGGTGACGTACACGATATCGGCAAGAACATCGTCGGTGTGGTGATGTCGTGCAACAACTACGAGATCATCGACATGGGTGTGATGGTGCCTGCCGATCAGATCGTGCGCAAGGCGAAGGAAGAACAGGTGGACATCATCGGTCTTAGCGGTCTGATAACGCCCAGCCTGGAGGAGATGGTCAATGTGGCCCGTGAGCTGCAGCGTGCCGGGATGGATATCCCCATCATGATCGGCGGTGCTACGACCAGCGAGCTGCATGTAGCCCTGAAGATAGCACCTGTCTATGGCGGTTCTGTCGTCTGGATGAAGGATGCCTCGCAGAATGCACTTGTGGCTGCCCGGCTGATGAACGACGGCAAGCAAATGGAACAGGAACTGACGGAGAAATACCAGAAACTGAGAGACGACTACCAGCAGACTCAGGATAAGCTCCTGTCGTTGGAGGAAGCCAGAAAGCATAAACTGAATTTGTTTGATTAACGATATGAAGAAAATAGTTTTATTGGTGATGGCTTGTATGATGGCCATCGTGGCAGAAGCCCAGAAGCGTGAGATGCGCGGTGCCTGGATACAATGTGTCAACGGACAGTTCCAGGGAATGGGCAAACAGCGAATGCAGCAGACGTTGACCTATCAGCTCGACGAGTTGAAGAAAGATGGCGTGAACGTCGTCATCTTCCAGGTGCGTCCGGAGTGTGATGCCCTCTATGAGAGTATGATAGAGCCCTGGAGCCGGTTCCTGACAGGTACGCAGGGCGTGGCACCATCGCCTTATTGGGATCCCTTGAAATGGATGGTCGATGAGTGTCATAAGCGTGGTATGGAACTGCACGCATGGATCAATCCCTATCGTGCGAAGACCAAGGGCACGAAACAGTTGGCAGCCAGTCATATCGCCGTGAGCAAGCCCATGAACTGCTTTGCCTACGACGGGATGTTCCTCCTGAACCCCGGCATCCCTGAGAATCGCGGCTATATCTGTGCCGTGGTGAAGGATATCGTCAGCCGTTATGACATAGACGGTCTGCACATGGACGACTATTTCTATCCCTATCCCGTCAAGGGAGAGTCCATCCCTGACGACGAACTGTTCCGGGAGCGCTCCAATGGTATCAAGAACCAGGGAGACTGGCGTCGTTATAATGTGAACCTCTTTATCGAACAGGTGTATAAGACGGTCCATCAGACGAAGCCCTGGGTGAAGGTGGGCATTTCGCCCTTCGGCATCTATCGCAACAGGAGCACCTCGTATGTGGGCAGTAATACCAGCGGAACCCAGAACTACGACGACCTCTATGCCGACGTGCTGATGTGGGTGAACAACGGCTGGCTTGACTACTGCGTGCCACAGATCTATTGGGAGATTGGCAACAAGGCAGCAGACTACGAAACGCTCATCAAGTGGTGGAACCAGTATGCTTCTGCCCGTCCGCTGATCATCGGTGAGGATGTGGAGCGTACGGCCAGGGCCCGCGACCTGAAGAATCCCCATGTGCACCAGCAGGCTGCCAAGATGGCGCTCCATCGTCAGATGCCCAACGTTCAGGGTACGGTATTGTGGTATGCTAAGGCTGCTGTCGACAATATCGGCAACTATGGCGGCAATCTGCGCAATGTCTATTGGAAATATCCTGCCCTCCAGCCGTCGATGCCCTTTATCGACAATAGGCCGCCCAAGAAGGTGAGAAAAATGAAACCTGTCTGGACGAAAGACGGATACGTGCTCTTCTGGACGGCTCCGAAGGGCAACAACTGGAACGACAAGGCCGAGAAGTATGTGGTCTATCGTTTCCGCAAGGGTGAATACCAGGACTACAACAATCCCGCCAATATCATTGCTATCACCCAGCAGCCGTTCATTAAGCTGCCGTATGAGAAAGGTTCCCAGAAGTGGGTGTATGCCGTTACGGCCCTCGACCGTCTGCAGAACGAGAGCAAGGCCGTGAAGAAGAAAGTGTCTTTGTAATCATCATAATTCCGAAGCGATGAAACAGTTACTCGTCATGATGTGTGCCACGCTGATGGTAGCGGCTTGTGGCGGACGGAGGATGTCACCCGAAGAACTCCAACATAAGCTGGATAGTATCAAAGCCCTTGAGATCAAGGAGAGGCTGGCCCTGCAGGGCGTGAACCTCGAGGCGTCAGACAATCCCCTGAAGCTCTTCTACGACAGTCTGGAGATCCAGGCGCTGCCCATCAGCTATAGCGAGGACTATGTCAACTTCCTGCCTGCCTATAAGGATGTCACGCCCGAGATTGTTTCTTATATGGAACTCATCGAGTGTAAGCATCCGAAGGCCGTAGCCTTGCCTGAGAGTGTGGGCGCAAGACTCATGATCATGGCTGCCGACGAGTCGGAAGGTCACTACTCCCTCTGGCTCTATTCGCTCGACGACGACTATGTGCCTGTAGACAAACTGTGTCTGTATGCCGTAGATGATCTTGATCCCGAGGATATCGTCGACTTCGGCGGAGAACAGTTTGTGCAGTATTTCTCCATCACGAGCGATTATGAGATCCGACTGATGGACTACACCAAACAACAGTATAAGGCGCGTCTGGAAGAGGTGTACCACATCGACGAATCCCGTAGGTTTCTCCTTGCGTCGAGCAGGGAGGAATAGGGTTTTATTCGCAAACGATTACGACTATTTTCGCAAAAAATACTTAATTTCTGACCTATGATTCTTTCTTTTTTCGTACCTTTGCAAGGTGCATACTAAAATAAGTCATTCAGGAATCGTAGAGTCAGTCTCTGACGGATGTGTCAAGGTGCGCATCCTTCAGGCTTCGGCATGTGGCAGCTGCAAGGTGGCTGGCCATTGTCATGCGGCAGAATCGAAGGAGAAGATTGTTGAGGTTTTCTGCCGTGATACGGCTGATTACTCGACGGGACAGCAGGTGAGGGTATCCGCTTCAGGTACTGTCGCAAGCCGGGCGCTACTGTTAGGTTTCGGCGTACCCTTCCTGGTGCTGGTGGGAGTGCTGGTGACGGTGCTGTTGCTGACAGGCAACGAAGGACTCTCAGCCCTTTGCGGGCTGGCAGCCCTCATACCTTATTATATTATACTCTACCTCTGTCGAGACGGTATCCGCCGGCAGCTGACATTCTATCTGGAATAATCATAACAAACTAAAACAAATAACGCTTTATGAATTTCATCTTGATTGCAGTAATTGTCTTGGGCGCCATCGGACTGATAGCCGCTATCGTGCTGTTTGCCGCTTCCAAGAAGTTTGCTGTCTATGAAGATCCCCGCATTGCACAGGTCGGCGAGGTGCTGCCAGGTGCGAACTGTGGCGGATGTGGATTCCCTGGCTGTAGCGGTATGGCCGACGCCCTCGTGAAAGGGGCTGACGCCGGCAGCATCGACGGACTGTCTTGTCCGGTCGGTGGTGCGGAGGTCATGGGAAAGGTGGCCGATCTGTTAGGAATGGCGATTGCCAATTCCGAGCCGATGGTGGCCGTTGTGAGATGTAATGGCACCTGTGAGCATCGGGCAAAGATTGCAGAGTATGCCGGACTGCGCACTTGTGCTGCGATGCATGCCTGTGGTGCTGGTGAGACAGCCTGCGGCTTCGGCTGCCTGGGTTGTGGCGACTGCGAGGCTGCCTGTCAGTTCGATGCCATCAAGGTCAATCCTGAGACAGGTATCCCTGAGGTCGACGAAGAGAAGTGTACCTCCTGTGGTGCCTGTGTGAAGGCATGTCCGCGCGGCATCATCGAACTCCGTAAGAAGGGCCCGAAGGGTAGGAGGGTTTACGTCTCCTGCGTGAACAAGGACAAGGGTCCTGCCGCGATGAAGGCCTGCGAAGTCAGCTGTATCGGTTGTGGCAAGTGTGAGAAGGAGTGTTCTTTCGGGGCGATTACCGTCGAGAACAACCTGGCCTACATCGACCACACGAAGTGCCGTCTGTGCCGTAAGTGCGAGAAGGTATGTCCGAAGCATGCCATCGTTGCCGTGAACTTCCCCGCTCCCAAGCCAAAGCCGGAAGCTCCGGCAAGCCCGGAAACTCCGGAGAAATCGGAAACTAACTCAAGAAAGGAGGCACAAGCATGAACGTAAAGACTTTTAGTATAGGTGGTATCCACCCCGAAGAGAACAAGCTCACTCACGAGGCTGTGACACAGAAGGCAGCCCTGCCCAAACAGGCTATTTTCCCGCTCTCACAGCACATCGGAGCGCCCGCCAAACCCGTTGTCCAGAAAGGCGACAAAGTGAAGGTCGGTACGATGATTGCCGAGGCTGGCGGATTCGTGTCTGCCCCGATTTTCTCGTCCGTGAGTGGTACGGTGTTCAAGATCGATACCGCCATTGACGCTACAGGCTATCGCAAGCCCGTGATTATTATTAATGTAGAAGGCGACGAGTGGGAAGAAACCATCGACCGCTCTGACAAATTAGAAACCGTCGAGGCTCATCCGGAACTCACACCCGAGGAGATCGTCACTCGCATTAAGAATGCCGGCGTTGTGGGTATGGGTGGTGCCTGTTTCCCCACTTTCATCAAACTCACGCCTCCGCCCACAGCCAAGGCCGAGTGTGTGATTATCAATGCCGTAGAGTGTGAGCCTTATATCACCGCCGACTTCCGTCTGATGATGGAGCATGCCGACGAGATTCTTATCGGTCTCGAACTTCTGATGAAGGCCGCCAAGGTCACTACTGGATATATCGGCATCGAGACCAACAAACCCGCTGCCATCGAACTCCTCACGCAGAAGTGTGCCGAGAAGTTTGGTGCTGCTTCGACGTATCACGTTGAGGTTGTTCCCCTGAAGCAGCGCTATCCTCAGGGTGGTGAGAAACAGCTCGTTGATGCTGTTATCAAGCGTCAGGTGCCTGCTCCGCCTGCCATTCCTGTGAATGTTGGTGCCATCGTACAGAATGTGGGTACAGCTTTCGCTGTCTATGAGGCAGTGATGAAGCACAAGCCTCTCTTTGAGCGTTACACTACTGTCACCGGTAAGCGTCTGGCTAATCCAGGCAACTTCCTCGTCCGTATGGGAACCCCGATGAAGGATCTTATCGACGCCTGTGGCGGTATGCCTGAGGGCGACAACAAACTGCTGGCCGGTGGTCCGATGATGGGTAAGGCCCTGACATCCGTCGAGGTGCCCATCTGCAAGGGAACCAATTCTGTGACAATCATCTCCGACGATGAGGCCCGTCGCAAGGAGCCCCAGCCCTGCATCCGTTGTGCGAAGTGCGTGGGTGTCTGTCCGATGGGACTGGAGCCTTATCTCCTCGCCAAACTCTCTGAGGTGAAGAACTGGGAGCGTTGTGAACATGAGGATATCGTTAGCTGCATCGAGTGTGGCTCGTGCCAGTTCACCTGTCCCGCCCACCGTCCGCTGCTTGACAACATCCGTCAGGGCAAATCTACCGTTATGGGCATCATCAGATCAAGAACCGCTAAAAAATAAGATATGAGTAAATTAATTGTATCACTTTCCCCACACGCCCACGGTACAGATACCGTAGAACGCAACATGTACGGCGTGATCATCGCCCTGATGCCCGCCCTGCTCGTGTCGTTCTACTTCTTCGGCCTGGGTTCCGTCATTGTGACGGCAACGAGTGTGGCAGCCTGCGTATTCTTTGAGTGGGCTATCAGCAAGTATATCCTTAAGCAGGAGCGCAATACGGTGATGGACGGTTCTGCCGTCCTCACGGGTCTGCTCCTGGCATTCAATCTCCCGTCGAACCTCCCCATTTGGATCATCATCATCGGTGCACTCTTCGCCATCGGTGTGGCGAAGATGACCTTCGGAGGTCTCGGCAACAATCTCTTCAACCCCGCATTGGTGGGCCGTGCTGCCCTGCTCGTGGCCTTTCCCGCACAGATGACCACATGGCCTAAGGTTGGACAACTCGGTTGCTATCTCGATGCTGAGACAGGTGCCACGCCGCTGGCTCTGATGAAGTGGGCCATCAAGTCGGGCGATGCCTCCGTACTCGACCAGCTTCCCTCTTCGCTCGACCTCTTCCTCGGCAACCATCCCGATGGAGCCGGAGCAATGGGTGAGATATGTGCTTTAGCGCTACTCATCGGTCTGGCCTACATGCTGTGGAAGAAGATCATCACGTGGCACATACCCGTCTCGATCATCGGTACGGTATTCGTATTCGCAGGCCTGCTCCATCTGGCCGACTCTGCCTATGCCGATCCCGTCTCAGTCATCCTCTCCGGCGGTCTGATGCTTGGTGCGATCTTTATGGCTACTGACTATGTCACCTCGCCGATGACGCCTCGTGGCCAGCTTATTTACGGCGTTGCCATCGGTTTCCTCACCGTCGTCATCCGTAACTGGGGTGCCTATCCAGAAGGTATGTCGTTCGCCATCCTCATTATGAATGCGTTCACGCCGCTCATCAACAATTATGTGAAACCCAAGCGCTTCGGCGAAGTGCCTGCCAAATCGTAAATGACATTATGAAGAAACTCGAATCTACATTGACGAATATGGTGCTGGTGCTCACAGGAGTGGCAGTCATCATGGGTGGCATCCTCGCTTACGTGAACCACCTGACCGAAGGTCCCATCAACGACCAGAAGGCAAAAGCCCTCGCCGACGGCATCAAGACAGTAATGTGTGTCTCTGACCTTAAAGTGGCCAAGACTGATACAGTCCGTCAGAACGATGCCAAGGGCAAGGAACTCATCTATCTGTTATATCATGTGCAAGACGCCCAGGGCCAAGATCTCGGCGCTGCCGTTCAGAGCACCACCGGCGGTTTCGGTGGCGACCTGAAAGTGCTTGTGGGCTTCGATCCAGACGGCAAGATCCTCGGCTATACGCTGCTCGAACATGCTGAGACACCAGGTCTCGGGGCCAAGGCCGACCGTTGGTTCCAGAAGGGCGAGAAAGGCGACATCATCGGCAAGTCGCCCGCAGAACCTCTGACCGTCTCGAAGGATGGCGGGCAGGTGGATGCCATCACGGCCTCTACCATCACCAGCCGAGCTTTCCTCCTCGCTGTAAACAGTGCTTATTCTGCCTATAAGTCCACTCCCGCCCCCGACGGCGAGACGGGCGCCACTAAACAAGAGAAATAAAATATATGAGTTATATCAGTATTATCAAGAATGGCATCGTCAAGGAGAACCCCACGTTCGTCTTGATGCTTGGTATGTGTCCTACGCTGGCCACAACCACTTCTGCCTTGAACGGTATGTCGATGGGCCTTGCCACGATGGCGGTGCTCATCTGCACCAACGTTGTGATCTCCTGTCTGAAGTCCGTCACCCCCGACAAAGTGCGCATCCCCGTGTTCATCGTCGTCATCGCCGCCTTTGTCACCATCCTGCAGTTAGTCATCAAGGCCTTCCTGCCTGATATCGACGCGGCCCTCGGACTGTTCATCCCGCTGATCGTTGTAAACTGTGTCATCCTTGGACGTGCTGAGGGCTTTGCCTCCAAGCAGTCGCCTGTGGCATCGCTCTTCGACGGCATCGGTATCGGTCTCGGCTTCACCCTCGGACTGACTCTCTTAGGCATCTGTCGTGAACTCCTCGGCAACGGCTCTATCTTCGGACTGACGCTCCTGCCAGAGACCTACAACATCCTGCTCTTCGTTTTGCCACCGGGTGCCTTCATCACCCTCGGCTTCCTCATCGCGATCGTAAACAAGTTACGTAATTAGTCGTAATAACGTCATAACGAAATAACGAAAATTATGGAATACGTTTTGATTTTCATTAGCGCCATTTTTGTGAACAACATCGTGTTGGCACAGTTCCTTGGCATCTGTCCGTTCCTTGGCGTATCGAAGAAAATTGACACTTCACTGGGTATGTCGGCTGCCGTCGCCTTCGTGCTGACGCTCGCCACCATCGTCACCTGGCTCGTTCAGAAATATGTGCTTGACGCCTTCGGCCTGCAATACCTTCAGACCATCGCCTTCATCCTCGTCATCGCCTCGCTGGTGCAGATGGTGGAGATTGTGCTGAAGAAGGTGTCGCCAGCCCTTTATCAAGCCCTTGGCATCTTCCTGCCGCTGATCACGACCAACTGTGCTGTGCTTGGTGTAGCCATCCTCTGCATCCAGAAGGACTACAACCTCTTGCAGTCAGTTGTCTACGCCTTCTCTACAGCCATCGGCTTCGGAGTGGCGCTGACCGTCTTTGCCGGCATGCGTGAACAACTCGAGCTTGTAAAGATTCCCAAGGGTATGCAGGGTATGGCCATCGTGATGCTCTCCGCCGGTCTTCTTTCGCTGGCCTTCATGGGCTTCTCTGGTGTTGACGGTGGCCTTAAAATCCTATTCGGACTCGACTGAAAAACAGCCCTTCATAAAATAAAATTGCCCGAATCTTTGGTGGTTCGGGCAATTTTATTTACCTTTGTCCCCAGAAAAAGAAACGAAAGAGATGAAAATAGGTGATCAAGTGAGATTCCTGAATGAGACAGGCGGTGGCCGCGTGGCCGGATTCCAGGGAAAGAACATCGTGCTCGTGGAGGACGAAGACGGATTCCAGGTGCCCATGCTCATGAACAAGGTTGTGGTCGTGGGAGATGAAGACTACGGCACGGGACACATGGTGGAAGTGAAGGCCTCGGCGGCGAAGACCGTACAGCCTAAAACCTCTGACGAGGAACCAGAACCCGAAGACAAACCCGTCACCTTCAAGGCAAAGCCTGTGGAACGTAAGGGCGGGGAGCGGCTGAGTGCCTATCTTGCCTTCGTGCCGATGGATATGAAGGAACTGACGCAGACGCGATTCGAGAGCTATCTCGTGAACGACTCGAACTACTATCTGCGCTATGTCTACATGACAGGCGAGAACAACGCGTGGACGCTGCGCGCAGAAGGAGAGCTGGAGCCGAACACGAAGGAATTCATCGAGGAGTTCGGCCGTGAGGATCTGAATTCCCTTGAGCATTGCTGCGTGCAGCTCATCGCCTACAAGCGCGACAAGACATTCCTGCTGAAGCCGACCATAAACGCGCAGCTGAACGTGGACACGGTAAAGTTCTACAAGCTCCACGCCTTCCGTGAGAACGACTTCTTCGAACAGCCTGCGCTCATCTATACTTTGATTGAAAACGACGTCCAAAAGATAAAGTTATGAAATACGGATTTGTGAAAGTGGCAGCTGCCGTTCCTGCAACGAAAGTGGCTGACGTAGCGTACAACGTGCAAGAGATAGAGAGTCTGATCGCTCAGGCCGAGGGCCGGGGTGTGGAGATGATGGTGCTGCCCGAGTTGTGTCTGACGGGATATTCCTGTCAGGACCTCTTCAAGCAGCAGGCCCTCCTGGACCGTGCCGAGCAGGGCGTGATGGTGCTGCTCGACTTCACCCGCAAGCTCGACATCATCACGGTGGTCGGACTCCCCGTGGTGATCAACGGCCTGCTCTACAACTGTGCCGCCGTCATCCAGGCCGGACAGCTGCTTGGCATCGTGCCGAAGACCTATCTGCCGAACTATGGCGAGTTCTACGAGAAGCGTTGGTTCGCCTCCGCCCAGGACCTGAATCCGACGGATATCTATTTCGCAGGCAGTCCTGTTCATGTGACACCAGAGCCACAGCTCTTCGTGACGGCCGACGGTGTGAAGTTTGGCTGTGAGATCTGTGAGGACGTGTGGGCGCCTATCCCGCCGAGCAACAACCTTGCCCTTGCAGGTGCCGACATCATCCTGAACCTCTCAGCCAGCGACGAGTTGATCGGCAAGCATGCCTATCTGAAATCCTTGCTCGCCCAGCAGAGTGCCCGAACCATCAGCGGCTATGTGTATGCCAGCTGCGGCTTCGGTGAGTCGTCGCAGGACACGGTCTACGGCGGCAATGCCATGATCTTCGAAAATGGCCATCTGATTACGGAGGGCTCGCGGTTCTCTTTCCAGCCACAGCTGCAGGTGAACCAGATTGACGTGGAGAAGTTGCGTGCGGAGCGACGGGTGAACACGACGTTCATCAATGCCCAGCGCCATTCCCACGCTCATGAGAACGTGTGCAAAGCCGTGGCGCCGAAGGAGTTCGAGCTGCTGCGGGAGATTGACCCGCACCCCTTCATCCCCAAGACAGAGAATATGGCAGACAGCTGTGAGGAAATCCTGAACATCCAGGTGGCAGGCCTTTCCAAGCGCCTCTATCACATCAACGCCCAGAAGGCTGTCATCGGCATCAGTGGCGGTCTCGACTCCACACTTGCCTTGCTCGTGACCGTAAAGGCTTTCGACAAACTCGGCATCGACCGCAATGGCATCATCGGCATCACGATGCCCGGATTCGGAACGACCGACCGTACGCACAACAACGCCGTGAAGCTGATGGAGATACTCGGTGTGACCATCCGCGAGATATCCATCGCGAAGGCCGTCACCCAGCACTTCGAGGACATCGGCCACAATCCTAAGCAGCACGATATCACCTATGAGAATGCCCAGGCTCGCGAACGGACGCAGATCCTGATGGACGTGGCGAACAAGGAGAACGCCATCGTCGTGGGTACAGGCGACCTCTCGGAACTCGCCTTAGGCTGGGCCACGTACAACGGCGACCACATGTCGATGTACGGCGTGAATGCCGGCGTGCCCAAGACGCTCATCCGCCATTTGGTGAAGTACGTCTCAGAAGAGATGGCTACCGAGACGCTGCTCGACATCGTAGATACGCCTATATCACCTGAACTGATTCCCGCCGACGAGAACGGCATGATCAAACAGAAGACTGAAGACCTCGTGGGTCCCTATGAGTTGCATGACTTCTTCATCTACTACTTCATGCGCTACGGCTTCTCGCCGTCGAAGATCTTTATGCTGGCGAAGAAAGCCTTCTGTACGGCATCTCCGGTCGAAGGCCGTGGTGCCCTCTACGACGAGGCGACGATCAAGAAATGGCTGACGGTGTTCTGCCGACGTTTCTTCACCCAGCAGTTCAAGCGCTCCTGCATGCCCGACGGTCCGAAGGTGGGTAGCGTGAGTCTCTCGCCGCGTGGCGACTGGCGTATGCCGAGCGATGCCTCGTATGCCCTCTGGCTGAAAGAATGTGAGTCTTTATAACAAGAATGAGTTAGCAAAATGCTAACTCATTCTTGTTTTCCTTGAGTGTGATGTGGATGACCGAGCCGAGCGGCAGGTTGCCATTGACAATCAGGTCGCTGATGCCATCCTCGATATAATTCTGTATGGCGCGCTTCAGCGGACGGGCACCGAATTGCACGTCGTAGCCCTTCGTCGCCACAAACTCCTTCGCTTCTTCCGACAGATCGATCTTGTAGCCGATCTGCTCAATGCGCTGGTAGAGTCCCTTCAATTCCACGTCGATGATGCGCTTGATGGCTTCCAGGTCGAGCTGGTCGAAGGTGATAATCTCGTCGAGACGGTTCAGGAACTCCGGCGAGAACTGTTTCGAAAGGGCCTTCTGCACGATATCCCTGGCGTGCTGCTTGTCCTGTTCGTTAAGGGCAAGGGCACTCGTACTGCCGGCACTGAATCCCACGCCTCGGCCGAAATCCTTCAACTGTCGTGTACCGGCATTCGAGGTCATGATGATCACCGTGTTGCGGAAGTCTACGAAGCGGCCGTTGCCGTCCGTCAGTCGTCCCTCGTCAAGCACCTGCAGGAGCAGATTAAAGACATTCCCGTGAGCCTTCTCAATCTCGTCGAGCAGCACGATGGAGTAGGGGTGACGGCGCACGCGCTCCGTCAGTTGTCCGCCTTCCTCATAGCCCACGTATCCCGGAGGTGCACCGATGAGTCTCGAGGTGTTGAAACTCTCTGTGTATTCACTCATGTCGATACGGATCAGCGCATCGGCACTGCCGAACATAAACTCTGCTAACTTCTTGGCGAGATAAGTCTTGCCCACACCCGTAGGACCGAGGAACATAAACACGCCGATGGGGTGGTTGGGGTCTTTCAGTCCGACACGGTTGCGCTGGATAGCCTTCACCATCTTGTCGATGGCGGCATCCTGGGCGATGACGGCATTCTTCAGCGAGACAGCCATACCTTTCAGACGGACACCCTCCTGTTCGGCCATCCGCTGGACAGGCACACCAGTCATCATCGACACGACTTCTGCCACCTGTTCGGCATCGACCACCTGCCGCTCCTCACCTTCGCCGGAACTCCAGCGCTCGTTGAGAATCTTCAGTTCCGTCTCCACCACGGTCTGACGGTCACGATAGCTGGCAGCCAGCTCGAAGTTCTGGTTCTTTACCGCCAGCTGCTTCTTCTCCTTCAAGTCGGCTATTTCCTTCTCCTTCTCCGCTATCTCAGGCGGTATCCGGGTTTTGCCGAGATGCACGCGTGAGCCCGTCTCGTCGAGAGCGTCGATGGCCTTGTCGGGCATGAAGCGGTCTGTGACATAGCGGTCTGTCAATTTGACACAAGCCCCCAATGCTTCGTCAGTATATGTCACATGGTGATGGTGCTCATAGCGGTCCTTAATGTTCCGCAGGATCTGCAGCGTCTCCTCGTTAGTCGTCGGCTCCACCTGCACTTTCTGGAAACGACGCTCCAGTGCACCGTCCTTCTCGATGGAATTGCGGTATTCGTCGAGTGTCGTGGCACCGATACATTGGATGGTGCCTCGTGCCAGGGCTGGTTTCATGATGTTCGCGGCATCCATCGAACCAGGTGTCGAACCTGCGCCGATGATGGTGTGGATCTCGTCGATGAACACAATCACGTCGGGATTGGCCTCCAGTTCCTTCATCAGGGCTTTCAGACGCTCTTCGAACTGTCCACGATACTTCGTGCCGGCCACCACACCCGTCATGTCGAGGGTGTAGATGCGCTTGCCGAAGAGCATCGGCGACGTATGATGGTTGGTGATGAGCTGTGCCAGTCCTTCGACGATGGCACTCTTACCTACACCGGGCTCACCTATTAAGATAGGATTGTTCTTCTTCCTTCGGCCGAGGATCTCAATGATGCGCTGTATCTCCTTCTCGCGCCCCACGCAGGGATCGAGCCGGCCTTCAGCGGCAGCATGGGTGAGGTCTGTGCCGAAGGTGTCGAGCACAGGCGTCTTCGAGGCGGGTTTCTTTTGGGCGGTGGTTGTTGTAGTGCCGGAGGATCTGGAGCTTCCGGAGTTTCCTGAGGCATTAGAGGTCTCCTCATATTCCTCCTCATCCTCGTCGGGCAGGCCGATACCGTTTCTGATACCATTATTTTTAGGCGCATAGAGCATGGCCATAGCGTCTTCGTAGTTCATGTTGTTCAATTCTAATACTTGTTTGGCCCCATTGTTGGCGAGATCGTGCAGTATCGCCAGCAGCAGGTGTTGTTCGTCTACTTTGTTTGATCGTTGGATTCGGGCCTCCAACACGGCCAGCTTCAGGATGTTGCTTGCCTTCTCGTTGAGCACCAGGTCGGTGGTATGAATGGGCATGCCGAGCTCGTCCTCCCTGACACGTTGTTCAAGTTCGGTCTTGACAGACTGCATGTTCAGGTTCAGCCGCTGGAACAGGTCCACCACGGGTCCGTCGTTCGAGCGCAGGATGCCTAAGAGCAGATGCTCCGGACCCACGCTTCGGCTGGCCAGACGTGCTGCCTCTTCACGGGAGAAAGCGAGTATCTCTGATACTTTTGGCGAAAATTGACTCGTCATCTAATTTACGTTTTTATCTATTTTTGTGCAAAGTTACAACATTTCCTGCAAACATCATGCCATTTTTCGGAAAAAAAGTAAGGCAAACCCTGCAAAAAAGTCTGGCAAAAGCTTTTAAAAAGATTAAAAAGTTTGGTCAGAACAAAAAAAATGCCTACCTTTGCACGGTTAAAAACGCGTCAGCGGGCTTAAAAAGTGCCTTAAACGCGAAATCGCCCTCAAAATGAGGTGTTCGACGTCATAGCGAAATAACGTAATAACAACATTATAATGGATCAAACATTCGACAACGACAGAATCATTCGAATCAACATCGAGGAGGAAATGAAGTCCAGCTACATCGACTACTCCATGTCAGTCATTGTGGCACGTGCCCTTCCCGATGTCCGCGACGGATTCAAACCCGTACACCGCCGTATCCTCTACGGCATGATGGGCATTAACAACGTATCTACACAACCTTATAAAAAATGTGCGCGCGTCGTAGGTGAGGTGCTCGGTAAGTACCATCCTCATGGCGACGGTTCCGTCTATGGCGCCCTCGTACGTATGGCGCAGGAGTGGAATATGCGTTACACCCTCGTCGACGGACAGGGTAACTTCGGTTCTATCGACGGCGACTCTCCAGCTGCCATGCGATACACCGAGTGCCGACTCTCAAAGATGGGTGAGCACATCATGGACGACCTCGACAAGGAGACCGTCGACATGACCCCCAACTTCGATGACTCACTTATGGAGCCCACCGTCATGCCGACGAAGATTCCCAATCTGCTCGTCAATGGTGGTAACGGTATCGCCGTAGGTATGGCCACGAACATGCCTACCCACAACCTGGGTGAGGTGATCGACGGCTGCTGTGCCTATATCGACAACCCCGACATCGACACCGACGGGCTGATGCAGTATATCCCCGGTCCCGACTTCCCCACGGGTGCATACATCTATGGTCTCTCGGGTGTGCGCGATGCTTACGAGACAGGCCGTGGCCGTATTGTGATGCGTGCCAAGGCTGAGATTGAGAGTGGTGAGACGCACGACAAGATCGTCGTCACCGAGATTCCCTACGGTGTCAACAAGGCCGATCTCGTAGCCTATATTGCCGACCTCGCTAACCAGCATAAGATTGAGGGCGTGGCCAACGTTAACGATGAGTCAGGTCGTCAGGGCATGCGTATCGTCGTTGACTGTAAGCGCGATGCCAACGCCAACGTGCTCCTGAACAAGCTCTTTAAGATGACCGCCCTACAGAGCTCATTCTCAGTGAATAACATCGCTCTGGTGAAGGGCCGTCCACGTCTGCTCACCTTGAAGGAATGCGTCAAGTACTTCGTCGAGCACCGTCACGATGTCACCATCCGCCGCACGCAGTACGACCTGCGCAAGGCCCAGGAGCGTGCCCACATCCTCGAAGGATTGATCATCGCCGTGAACAATATCGACGAGGTGGTGCGCATCATCCGCAACAGCCAGACACCTTCTGACGCTCAGCGCAACCTCGAGAAGCGCTTCGAGCTCGACGAGATCCAGTCGAAGGCCATCGTCGACATGCGTCTGTCACAGTTGACAGGCCTGCGTGTCGATCAGCTCCACCAGGAGTACGATGACCTCATGAAGCTTATTGCCGACTTGCAGGAGATCCTCGACAACCCCGAGCGCTGCAAGCAGGTGATGAAGGACGATCTGCTGGAGGTGAAGGAGAAGTACGGCGACGAGCGTCGCACGGAGATCATCCCCTTCGACCACGAATTCAACGCCGAGGACTTCTATCCCGACGATCCCGTGGTCATCACCATCTCCCACATGGGCTACATCAAGCGCACGCCGCTGGCTGACTTCCACGAGCAAGGCAGGGGAGGCGTCGGTGCGAAGGCCGCCCGTCATCGCGACAACGACTTCACCGAGTATATCTATCCCGCCACGATGCACAACACGCTGCTCTTCTTCACTCAGAAGGGCCGCTGCTACTGGCAGAAGTGCTACGAGATCCCCGAGGGCGACAAGAACTCGAAGGGCCGTGCCATCCAGAACATGCTCAACATCGATCCCGACGACTCCATCAACGCCGTGCTGCGCATCAAGAACTTCA